>Ga0183100_1000041_pt1 | contig 219334 bp, 169 predicted proteins | sample Biomet2_FD_127789 | JGI IMG/M metagenome (GOLD analysis project Ga0183100, IMG submission 127789) | Microbial communities from bioreactor (seeded with anoxic lake sediment) at LBNL, California, USA - Biofuel metagenome 2 | ecosystem: Engineered > Bioreactor > Anaerobic > Unclassified ...
TTTTATATTTTTATAAGTTAATATAACTCTCTTATTTGTACGTCATTATCTGTCGCGACAGATAATTAACCAACTTTGCTTGCAGAGACAATTTCCATTGTATCAGTTGCAATCATAAGCTCCTCATCTGTAGGAACTACCGCAACCATAACCTTGGAATTTTTCTTTGAAATAATTGCAGGCTCTCCCCTCTTGATATTCTTATTTGCATCAGCATCAAAGTCAACGCCTATGAAGGCAAACTGTTTGGAAACATCCTCTCTGGTAACTGGATCATTCTCTCCAATACCGCCTGTGAATATTATCAAATCTACCCCCTGCATTGCGGCAGCATAAGCGCCAACGTATTTGATAATTCCATAACGAAACATTTTTAAGGCAAGAACAGCGTGCTCATCACCTTTGGCAGCAGCAGCCTCCACATCCCTCATATCTGGAGATACTCCGGATACCCCAAGGAAACCGCTCTTCTTATTTAGCATCGTATCCATATCGCTTACGCTTACGTTGTACTTCTGCATCAGATAAATTGGAACGCTAGGGTCAATTGTGCCACAACGCGTTCCCATCATCACACCTCCCATTGGAGTAAGTCCCATGGTGGTATCTACTGATTTTCCGTTCTTTATTGCAGTTATGGAACATCCGTTTCCTAAATGACAAGTAATAATTCTGGAGTTATAGTAATCTAATCCGGCAAACTTTGCCCCTTTTGCTGAAACGTATCTGTGACTTGTACCATGAAATCCGTACTTTCTTATTTTATCCTCTTTGTAGTAGTGATAAGGGATTGCATACATGTAAGCATAATCCGGAATTGTCTGATGGAATGAAGTATCAAAGACTCCAACCTGAGGAACGCCAGAAAGCGCCTCTGTAACAGCCTTTACGCCAAGCAAACACGCAGGATTATGAAGGGGGGCAAGAGGATTGCAGGCCTCAACGCCCTTTATGACTTCTGAATCCATGAGGCGGCTCTTGTTAAAAATTTCTCCGCCATGAACCATTCTGTGTCCGACGGCATCAATATCTTTAAGGGATTTAAGCACGCCATGAGTACTATCTGTCAGCAAATCAAGAACAGCCCGTATTCCTCTTGTATGGTTGGCAATAACTTTATTAACTTTATATTTATCTGCTCCGGGGACGGAGTGAGTAATTATGCCATCGTCAAGGCCAATTCTCTCAACAAGCCCTTTTGCTAGCAACTTGTGGTTGTCTTTGCTCTCCATATCAAGCACTTGATACTTTATTGAAGAGCTGCCGCTGTTTAACACTAAAATAATCATATAATTATAGCTATGAACTTATAAATCGGCGCAAAATTAATAAAAAAAGACTGAATTTTTAAGCAATAAGACAAAAATTAAGGAACAATTATATGCACAGCATGCTTAATAACTGAAACAGAGATATCTGCGTCCATCATTCTGCTTTCTCCGTCAAACTGAATAAGTCCCTGACGTTTTCTGGAGATGTGTAATTCCGCCGTTCTATACATTTCCACAAGATTAGAATGAATGAGAGTTCTCGTAAAAAGTTCAGCCGCAAGAAAAGGAACGGTAGCCACAGGCGCGCTTTTCCAAACCACAATATCTAAAAGGCCATCGGATATACTTGCATCAGGAGCAATAAAAGCATTGTTCCCCCACTGTGCGGCATTTGCAAACGTAATTAGGAAAGCCCTTGTATGATAGGTATTCCCGCCAATTTGAATAATATAATTCTCAGGGCGATATCTCAAATATTCTTTTGCACAGAAATTTACATAAGAAATCAGTCCGCGGTCTTTGCCGCTGTTAAAAGCATTCCCGATGACCGCCTCAAAACCAAGGCCGGCAGTACAAAAAAACGGTTGCTCATTTATTTTTCCTGCATCCGCGGCAACTGATTTTCCGCTCAAAATAATATCAACTGCCTTATGATAATCCAGCGGTATTTTAAGATGCCTTGCTAGTCCATTACCGCTCCCTACCGGGATAATAGCCATCTTGGAATCGGTGTGAATCAATCCTTTGGCAACACTGTTCACAGTACCGTCCCCCCCAATAGCCGTTACAATATCAAAACCCCGTCTTGCAAAATCGGTGGCAGCCTCATGGGCATCTCCGGGCTTAGACATTTTAAATAGCTCCATAGAATAATTAGGGTTATGACCAAAGACATCATGCACATAGGCGGCAATCGTTGATTTGCTGCCCGTTCCTGAGCCGGGATTAACTATGAACGCTATTTTTTTCATAAGCCGTGCAAAGATAACTTAAAAAAAACTACCTTTGAAAACAAATAATAGAGGGGCATGAAAAGAGGGGGAGTTAAAATCACTGCCGCGTTTCTAAGCGGCATTTTTATTTCTAAAATATTTATGAGTCCCGGCGGATTGCACGGGATTCGCATTTGTGAAAACCAGTTGTTATATTTTTTAATCCCGACAGTTTTTCTGTTTGCCGCCGCAACTTTGCTGCTGCATTTTGTATGGCGCTTAAAACTTAAACCGTCGGGATTTAATTTATATTTTAACAGTTGCGTCATTATCCTGTTCTTTTTGCTTGGTGCCGAGAGGTTTAGCATATTCAAAGGGGTTATTTCTCCATTTAGCTATTCTTATATCTCTGAACAACCGTTAAATGTCTCCGCACCGGAAAAAATAATTGCAAGAATTAAAGATTTTTCAATTAAAACAAGATTAAAAGCGGAAGAAAAATTAAAGACATATATCGTTGATGAAGAGGATTATGCAGTAATGACTGCTTTTACTCTTGGAGATAAGACGGATATTCCAAAGAGATTAAAAAACTCGTATAGAAATGCAGGGGTAATGCACACTTTGGCCCTATCCGGATTACATGTCGGAATAATTTGGACAATAATAATCACGCTGCTTTTTGCATTTAAAATAAACTATATGGGCAAGCTTACAGGGCTTGCAATTACAATTGTCATAATAATCTTATACTCAATTATTACCGGATTCAGTCCTTCTGTGCAAAGAGCGGGAATAATGCTAACTGTATGGAGAGTTTCTGATATAACATTCAGACAAACAGATAAATGGAACATTCTATGCATATCTGCGCTAATCATTTGTTTGATAGATCCTTCTGCTCTGTTTAAGGCGGGTTTCCAGCTTTCATTTGCTGCAGTGGCAGGCATTGCGCTTATATGTCCCGTTATAAATGAGAGTTTTAAAAGGACACTCTATATTGATCAGTCGCAGGAAGAAAATGAGGATGAAGATGACCCGGATATTAAAGCAAAAAGGCGCGCAGCCAGAGAACTTCAAAACACGCAAAGGGCAAGAGCAATTAAAAAATTAAAGAACTGCGTGATGTTTTTATGCAACCTTATTGGAATTTCCGTCTCATGCCAAATCACAACATTGCCGCTTACAATCTATTATTTCGGAAATGTGCCGCAATATTTTTTACTTGCCAATATAGCTGTAATCCCAATGGTTACGATAGTTTTGTATTTGCTGGTTGCGGCAATTATTCTCCACCCGCTGCCGCTCATTGGGGCACTTGTAACAACAGCAGCCCGTTTTACAATCGGGCTGCTGAATACTATTGTTGTATTTCTTGGAAACTGAGTTCCGCAGACAATTATGAATTCTCTTATTTTGTTAGCGCATCAATCAACACTTTAGGAGTCTCCTTATCCAACAGATGTCTGTACCAAAAATTATAATCTGATAAATCAGAGAATGAAGCTTGTTTGCCGTGATACCCGTGAAGCTGACCCGGATAAATCATAAGGTCAAATTGTTTACCCATGTTTTGCAAATCTAAAACAAGGCCCATAGTATTCTGCACATGAACGTTGTCGTCTGCAGCTCCATGAGTGAGCATCAGATAATTAGAATTATCTCCCTTGTAGCCGGACTTTGCTATTCTGTCGGCCATTTTTGTGCGTGCATATCCCTCCGGATTGCGCTGAGGCGTATCCATGTATCTCTCTGTATAATGAGAGTCATATAGTAAATAGTCATAAACTCCACCTCCTGCTATTCCATATTTGAAATACTTGCATCCTTCTGTTACACAAAGAGTTGTCATGCTGCCGCCGTAAGAAAATCCGTTAACTCCAACTTTATCTGCATTCACATAAGGTTTAGAATCAAAGTATTGCATCCATTCTTCAAAATCTGAAAGTTCTATGGACCAGAAATTTCTATGTAGGAAATTCAATCCTTCTTTGCCACAGTGACCGGATGCTCTGTTATCCATTGAAACTTGTATAACATCCTGATTAGCCCACCATTGCGTACCAGTATTCAAACCGGAGAATCTATCTGTCACAACCGGGGAATTAGGACCGCCGTAGATATAAATCAGAACCGGATATTTTTTACTCTTATCAAAATTTACAGGGTAAGTAACCTTTGCCGGAATTGTGTAGCCGTCGTGAGTTTTAATATAAACTATCTCCGGCAATGCTATATTATACTTGTCAAATTCAGGGCCTCTTGCATCGGCAATAGTTTTGACTGTTCCAGAGCCGTCGGCCGGCATCAAAACAACCTGATTAGGAGTCTGCGCGTTAGAGCGCAAGGCTGTAAAATACTTATTATCAGGAGATAACGTTATCATACTATAATCGTATTCTCCTGCAGACAATCTTGTTATCTTTCCACTTTTAATATCCGCTTTGTAAAAGTCATCGCGTGTGCTAATCTCTCTTTTTGCCGTAAAATAAAATGTCCCGCTTTTCTGATCAAGACGGATAAACTTAATATTCCAGTTTTTGCCGTCTGTAATCTGTCTGGATGTTTTTCCGTCAAAAGATTGATAATAAATCTCCTCCCACATAGAGAAATCTCTAACCATATAAAATCCGTCTTTAACAAATTCCATCTGATCCGGCCACTCAATCCAAGTATTCTGATGCTCTTTGTAAATTGACTCTTTTGCACCCGATATTGGATTAACAGAATAAAAAATCAAATCTTGCTGAACCCTTGGCATCCAAGGTACTATGAATCTGCTGCCGTCAGCGTCCCAAAACGGAATTCCAAAATACTGGTCATCTTTCTCATTAAAATCGGCCCATGTAATTGTTCCTCCGTCTGCACTGACAAAACCAATTTTAACTTCAGGATTTTTTTCCCCCGCCATTGGATAATGAGTTCTGCGAATTTGATTTTTTACGCTGGACGGATCATAAATTGGGAACATAGGCACCTGACTGTCATCTGAATGATAAAAAGCAATATGCTTGCTGTCCGGACTCCACCAATAAGCGCAGTATTGAGATGGCCTGCCCAAAATTTCTTCATAATAAACCCATGATGCATAACCGTTTAGAATGACTTCACTACCGTCAAAAGTCAGCTGCGTATTCTTCTTTGACGCGACATCATATACAAAAAGATTATTGCCGGAGATGTATGCGATTTTTGAACTGTCGGGAGAATAATGAAATAAAAGCCCCTTTGAAGCAAACTCCTCTTTTTTAAGTTCTGAAATAAAATTGCCCGCCTTTTTGGAGCGTGCTATAGGATTGTAATTTTTATCCTTAATAGATTCGTTTTTACCGCTCTTAATGTTGTACTTGCTGTACATCATTTCCTTACTGTTAAGATCCGCAAGAATAATATTGTGGTTGTCAGACCATTTCATCACATACGGAACACCGTTAATCACCCCCTTTGGAAAATTATTGGAGGCAATTTGCTCCAATGTAAAATTCTTCTTGGCTGCACTGCTCTGGACATCTGCGGTCTTATGGCTCTGCGCCATCAGATCTGCCGGCGCAGCAGTAATTGCAAATACGCATAACGCACTTACAATAAAAGAGATACATTTACTTTTATTCATGATTTACAAAAATATAATCAATTATTTTATAGAACGTGAAAACCTATTTTTCTATGAACCTATTTGCGAAGTTAACTAAATAAACTTTCTCCACGGCACGGGTTAAGGCTGTATATAGCCACTTCTTGTCATCCAATGTAATATCATCCCGCCACAGGATATTGTCTATAAAAACGCAGCGCCATTGACCACCTTGAGACTTGTGCCCCGTGATGGCTGTAGAATATTTTACCTGCAAGGCGTTAAAGAACGGATCTTCACGCACAGCCGCATTCCTTTTTCTTTTATTCTCGATAGATGAATAATCCTCATATACAGCTTTATAAAGCACCCTCTGCTGATCCTGCCCCAAGGCCGCTGATGTAGATGTAAGAGTGTCCAAAATTATTTTAGCATTTACTTCCGCCTTGTTGTAATCCGGGAACATTAAAGTTGCATTTGCAAAATGCAATCCGTACCGCTCAACATAGTTAGAGATCTTGACAAGTTCCGCCACATCCCCGTTTGCTATAAAGTCTAGTTCTTTAGACTGATTTTCAAATTGATAGCAATTCTTAACTATCATCAGCTTGTCTCCTCTGGAAAGCTGTTCTTCCCTGTAAAGGACCTGCGCTCTTATGCCAAGGTTATACTTATTGGCCCTTGCATTTGAACGACACAGAACAACAACATCATCAGTTCCGTACTTATCTATGGAATCAGAGATCTTTTCAATGAGTCGGTCTCCTTCAATCGCCTCAACATCATAAAAGCCTTTAATACAGAACTTTGGAGCATCGGTGTTTTCTTCCTCTATATCTTTTCTGAGCAATGTTGCATTATACAAAATTCCACTTTTTGCCGCCTGCCTTACAACGCTTGTCAGATGCGCGGATCGGATATTGCAGGTAAATTGCGCAAGATAATCTAAATCCAAGGCTGGACTTTTCTCCAGTCCCACAGGGGGAAGTTGCGCGGGATCTCCAGTGAGTACCAATCTGTTGGAGGTATCATTACGCACGTAAGCTATTAAATCAGACAATACATCTCCTGTACCGAATATGGAACCGTTTTCACTCTGTGCAGAAAGAAGAGAGACTTCATCCACTATGAATACAGTTTCCTTATTTTTATTAAAGTCCAAAGAAAAAAGCCCAAGTCCGTCTGCCAGAGACTTCTGTCTATATATCTGTTTATGAATAGTTTTAGCAGTTTCTCCCGTAAAATTTGATAACACCTTTGCAGCCCTGCCGGTAGGGGCAAGCAGTACATATTTATACCCGTGCTCCTTTAATACGCCAATAAAAGATGCAAGAGCGGATGTCTTACCGGTACCAGCATATCCGCTTATCACCATCATCCATTCTTTCTCAGGGTCAGCTGAAAGAAACTCCGACATCTGTTCAAACAAATTCTTCTGACATACGGTAGGCTCAAGTTTGAACCTCTGAATCATCTTGTCTGTTAAATAATTATCAACAGCCATTATTTCCACTTGTAAACGCCGAATATCATCAAAAGAGGATATATCTCAAGACGACCCAGCAACATTTCAAATGCAAGAATAAATTTACAGAATGCAGGAAATGCAGAATAGTTACCAAAAGAACCAAACGTGGCCAGCGTAAGTCCGCAGTTCCCCATACTGGTAGCGGAGGAGGCAAATGAATCTTGAAGATTTACGCCGCAGAATGCCAGAAGCAAAGCCACGATAAAAATAATTACAATATAAAATATTATGAAGGCATTAACATCCAAGACAAAATCATCTTCCAATACTCTATTGCCCAATCTGGTTCTGGTCACGGCATTTGTATGAAATTGTTTTCTGAACTGTGCCTTCATGGAACTTATGAAGACACATATTCTATCCGCCTTTATACCGCCTCCGGTTGAACCGCTGCACGCCCCTTGGAATGTAAAATAAAATAGGATAAGAATAGACAAAGCCGGCCACGCGGAAGCATTATCTGTAGCAAAACCGGTACATGATGCGATTGAGGTCAACTGAAATGCTGCATTTCTTAGAGCGGTAGGAAAACTATGCGCACTCCCCCCTAAAAGAAGATTTATTGCGATGATAAAAGAACTCACAACCAACCCAAGTGTATAAAGCTTCACAACAGGATTGCGGAAAATTTTCAGAGAACGATTTGCAAAAGAAGAATATATCAAACCAAAATGCAGTCCTGATATATACATAAAAATTGTTATTATTACTTCAGCGGACGGAGAGTGATAGTAAGCTATAGACCCGTTCTTAATGCTGAAACCACCTGTCGCGGCGGTAGACATCGAATTGTTTATCGCATCAAAAAAACTCATATGCGAAAAAAAGACAAGACACAGAGTTTCAACTGCAATTATCGCAAGATAAACAATCGTTATAACCCGTGCCGTCTTAAACAGTTTAAACTTATAATTTTCCTTAGACAAGGCGCTCATTTCAACTTTTGAAAGTTTTACGCTATACGCATCCTTTGCCGTAGGAAGCACTAGTAACATAAAGGCCACTACCCCCAATCCGCCTATAAAATGTGTTGCACTCCTCCAAAACAATAACCCGTTAGGTAAGGCCTCCACATTTACAAGGATAGAGGAACCAGTTGTAGTGTACCCGCTCACACTCTCAAACCAAGCATTTATAAGGGAAAACTCGCCGCCCCAAAGAACATACGGCAACATTCCAAACAAACAAGAAAGAATCCAAGCAAAAACCACAACCACAAACCCTTCTTTCAAATTTGGGGTACCGCTCTTCCTAACAAAAATAAGTGGAAATGTCCCCGCGGCAAGCGTTATAATTGCACTCAAAAATAAAGGGGAGAATGAAGCATCAAATCCATAACATATAGACACTATGACGCTGATGAACATCATCAATGAGTTGAATACCAACGCAACCCCAATGTTTCTGGAAATAACGCCAAGCTTCATAAAATTGAATTATTCTTCTTAGTCAATTGTTTATTCTCTATGATAATATCTTTTACGTTGTCATTCAACTCCTGCATTTCATCATCACTCTCCAAATTTACGGTATAACTTTTTCTCGTCTGCCTATAATACTTGATCCCCTTTGTTATTCTCTCAAGAGGATTTATAAAATAAAAGTTAAGATAATAATTGAACAGCAGCAGAAGGATTATCCCGATGGCGACTGCAACCACGCAAGGCATAACACTCCTGTAAAAACCCTCGCTAAGATTCTTGGAATTTTTAACAAGAGCCCTCTGGGAAAGCGTGCTGAGATGCCCTATGTAGATCCTCAGCTGCGTGTAAACTGGGTACAATTTACCAAAATACCAGTTCCCTCTCTGTTGATAGCTCGTCTGCCAAATCTGAGGAGCCTCCCTAATTATATGCGCATAAGCAACATATGCATATTTTACGGAATCCGTCATTGCCTTCTCTTCCTTGGTGGTAAACTTACTTCTGACCTGTGACAAAAAACTCACAAATCTTTCATCTTTCTGTATATCTGGCATTTCCGGCAAAACAGCTAGAGAATCGACCCCCATTCCCTCAAGCAATTTAAAATTATATTCATCCGTGACCTCCAGCAGCATTCTGGAAGTGTTGATACTGGCAACATTATCCGTCACCAGTTTGGAAACGGACTTTCTCATGGATACAAACTCAAATATTGCAATTACGCTGGACAGCAACAATATAAAACCCAGCACTACAAAACCAAGATATATTTTCCTCTTAACAAGCATTTCAATATGCGTCAAACGCCGCAAATGTACAAAAAAGGGGCTGACTTTCATCACGCCCCCTTTGTTTATTAATAACCGACTACAGAAAAACTACTTGACCTTGTTCATAGCCTTGATAAGGTCAAGAACTTTGTTTGAATACCCCCACTCGTTGTCATACCAAGAAACAACTTTCACAAATGTTGGGGCAATCTGAATACCTGCTTTTGCATCAAAGATAGAAGTTCTTGCATCACCCAGGAAGTCAGAAGAAACAACTGCATCTTCCGTATATCCTAGAATACCTTTCAACTCTCCCTCTGAAGCATCCTTCATAGCCTTGCAAATCTCATCATAAGTGGTTGGCTTAGCCAAGTTTACAGTAAGATCAACAACAGAAACATCCAAGGTTGGAACTCTCATTGACATACCTGTAAGTTTGCCGTTAAGTTCAGGAATAACTTTTCCTACAGCTTTTGCAGCACCTGTAGATGAAGGGATTATGTTACCCGCAGCAGCACGTCCGCCTCTCCAGTCTTTCTTAGAAGGGCCGTCAACAGTTTTCTGAGTTGCTGTGGTAGAGTGAACGGTTGTCATTAAACCATTAACAACTCCAAACTTATCATTAAGTACCTTTGTAATAGGAGCAAGGCAGTTTGTCGTGCATGAGGCATTTGAAACAATTGCCTGTCCTGCATATTTACTATCATTTACGCCGCATACAAACATTGGGGTATCATCCTTTGAAGGGGCAGACATAACAACTCTCTTTGCGCCGGCCTTTATATGAGCCTCTGCCTTCTCCTTGGTAAGAAACAAACCAGTAGATTCTACAACATATTCAGCATCAACCTCATTCCATTTCAAATTAGCAGGATCCATCTCTGCAGTCACTCTGATAGAATTGCCGTTAACAACCAATTTGCCATCTTTAACCTCAATCGTTCCGTTGAACTGGCCATGCATTGTATCATACTTAAGCATGTAAGCCATGTAATCTACATCCAGCAAATCATTAATTCCGACAATCTGAATGTCATCTCTTTCCTGTGCAGCTCTGAACACCAAACGTCCAATACGTCCAAAACCGTTAATACCTACTTTAATTTTATTCATAAATATTTGTGTGTTAATTAAATAAATTTCTAATAATTTCCCGATAGAACATTTTCCAGAAACGATTCTTTACCCCCTCAAAAACCGTGCAAATTTACAATTTTTTTGCACAAATTCATTACCTTTACAGCTTAAAAATTCCAGACGAACACAAATGCAGAAGAAAAAGCTTGAAATACTGATAACTAACGATGACGGATACCATTCAAAAGGATTCAAAACGGCAATTGAAATTTTTTCAAAATATGGCAATGTGACAGCCATTGCACCAAGAGACTCGCAGAGCGGCAAATCCGCCTCTCTAACAATGGATGTTCCTTTATGGCTGAAAAAAATTAATGAAAAAACCGCAAGCAACGGAAACAGTATTAGAATATATTCATTTACAGGAGCTCCCGTAGATTGCATAAAGATGGCAATGAATAAATTCTTTGACCTCAAGCATCTTCCGGATCTTTTGATATCCGGCATAAACCATGGCTCAAATGCCTCTGTAGCAGCCGTTTATTCTGGTACGCTTGGAGCGACAAAGGAGGGCACTATCTACGGAATACCTTCAATCGGGTTATCCATCAATACTCATGATACGAACGCCAATTTTGCACCAGTGAAAAAGTATATTGGTGTGATTATAAAGAATTTCTTTGCATGCCCGCCTATTCCGGGAACTTACCTGAATATCAACTTTCCGGATATACCTGTCGGGAAAATCAAAGGAATTAAATTTGCCGAGAGCGGAAACGGAATGTGGCTGGATGAGCTTAACTCCTATAAGACCCCGCAAGGAAAAGAGTATTTTTGGACTTCCGGAGAGTTCCATGACAAGGACATTTCAAAACTTGGGGACCATGCACTTGTGGAGACAGGATATATTGCGATTACACCTCATAAAGTAAATAGCACTGATTATGAGGAAATAAAGAGATTATTGAGCAAGTGGAAATTTTAGCCGGTACCAAGAATGCACTAACGTAAATTGCAGAAAATTGAACCAACCATAAATTACACATTGTGAAATATTACATCATAGCGGGAGAAGCATCGGGAGATTTGCACGGTTCCAATCTAATAAGAGGATTGAAGCAGTCGGAGCATGATTGTGAAATCAGATGCTGGGGCGGAGATTTAATGCAAGATGCGGGGGGAACATTAGTAAGACATTACAAGGATACGGCAATAATGGGATTTCTGGAAGTAGTTCTAAATCTCAATAAAATTCTGAACAATATTGCCTTTTGCAGAGAGGATATTTTAAAGTGGCAGCCGGATCTTGTTATTCTGATTGATTACCCAGGGTTCAATTTTAGGATTGCTAAATTTGCTCATAATAAGGGCTTTAAAGTATTCTACTATATTGCACCTAAAATATGGGCATGGAAGGAGAGCCGCGGGAAACAGTTGCAGCGCTATGTGGACAGGCTATTTATCATTTTCCCTTTTGAGATAGATTACTTCAAAAGAAAGTGGAATATAGACGCTATATACCGTGGCAATCCGCTGCTGGACAGCATTGATAATTACCCATTTATAAATGAAAGCAAGGAAGAGTTCTGCAAGCGCTCAGGTCTTGTTCCCGACAGATTTATTGCACTTTTAGCCGGCAGTCGCAAAGGGGAGATAATGTATCTTTTGCCAAGGATGCTGGATGTAATTAAAAGATATCCAGGCTACAAATTCCTGCTTGCAACTGCACCATCTGTCCGGTCGGAATTTTATACGGGCATAATAGATAAATACAATGCAAAAAATCCTGCCGGAAAAATTGCTGTAGGAAAAGACATGTTTATTATTGAGGGAAAAACATACTCTGTGCTCAAGCATTCAGAAGCAGCCATAATCAATTCAGGCACAGCCTCTTTAGAGGCTGCAATCATTGGAATTCCACAAGTTGTCTGCTATGGTTCTTCTGAGATTACTTATCAGATTGCAAAGCACCTTGTAAAGCTGCATTATATCAGTCTTGCAAATCTTATTTTGGACAAACAGATTTTTATTGAGCTTATTCAGCACACATGCACTCCGGAACTTATTTCAAAAGAATTGTACATGCTGCTCAATAACAAGCCCTATGTTGAACAGATGAAAAAGGACTATGCGGAAGTACGCAGAGTTCTTGGAGGAGGTGGTGCGTCAAAAGCTGTAGCTGAGGCAATTATAGAGGAATATGATGGTCTGGCAAAGAGTCATCTCGCATAAATGGGTAATAAATATTAAATAGAATAAAAACAAAACAGCAATGAAGATTCATGCATATAAATATCAGGGAGCCGGCAATGACTTTGTAATATTAGATAATCGCACGGGAAAAAACAAGCTTACAACAAAGCAGATTAATTTATTGTGCGACAGGCGTTTTGGAATTGGCGCGGACGGACTTATGCTTCTTGGAAAAAGCAAGAAGTATGACTTCTCCATGCGCTACTTTAACTCAGACGGCAAAGAGGGCACTATGTGCGGCAATGGCGGAAGATGCCTTTCGGCATTTGCGGTGCAGGTTGGAGTTAAGGGAAAAATGCTTAACAAGAGCAAAAATAATGAAGGGGTTCAATCATTTGAATTTGAAGCTATTGACGGTTATCATAAATCTCAGATTTTAAAGAACGCATTTGCACAAAATCACAAATCCGCTTCCGCAAAAAAGGCAGGCAATACCTCAAAAGAGTGCACTGTAAAACTTAAAATGAAGGATGTGGATGAGTGTAAAAAATACTCCTCAACTGCCTACTTTTTAAATACCGGCTCCGCACACTACGTTGAGTTTGTAAAAGATGTAAAAAATTATCCTGTCGCAGAGAAAGGAAAGTACTGGAGATGGCATAAAGATTTTAGGGGGGGCACTAATGCAAATTTTGTTTCAGGTACTGAAAACGGCTTATTTGTGAGGACCTATGAAAGAGGTGTTGAGGCGGAAACTTACGCATGCGGTACTGGCATAACAGCCAGTTGCATAGCTGTTTATACAGACGGATGCCAAAGATACGCTTACTGCAAAAAAACATCTGCGGGCAACAGCGTAAAGTTTAACGCTCAGGCGCTCGGCGGAAAATTGTCCGTTGAATTTTTGGAGAACAACGGAAAGTTCACGGAGGTTTACCTGACAGGTCCAGCCACTTTTGTATTTGAGTGTGAAATTGAAATATAGGTTTTTGCAAGCATATTTTTTTATAATTTTTTAAAGGCTTATTTTTTTATAGTCATGGCAGATAATTACCTGGAAAAAAAATTTGAGGAGATGCGCAGCGGCAAAAAGAAAAAAAGCACAGCCAAGAAAACGCACATTTCCATAGACTCCATGTTGATAAGAAACCGGAGCTGTCGCGGATATGACTCCAATTACAAAGTGTCTGATAATGAACTTATAAACATAATTGAGGCGAATACAAAAATTCCATCCGCACGCAATCAGCAAGTACTGAGATTTAAAATTGCAACCAAGTTAAATAAACAAACATCCGGCGATGTAGACTTTATTACCAATAATATAAAACTTGCAGGCGCGCTTCCTGAGCTCCATCTGCCATTTAAAGGGACCGAGCCAAATGCTTATATTATGGTTTATTCTACTGTTCCTGAGAGCAAGTGGGTATATGTTGATTTAGGAATTTCTGTGCAGAGCATGTTGCTAAAGGCTGTTGATTTTGGACTTAATGGAATCTGTATTGGAGCGTTTAACAAAGAGGCCATATCTGAACGTTTTAAGGTTGCGGAAAATCTTATACCTCTGGTGGTTATAGCAATAGGAAAAAGCATAGAGAATTTTCAGCTGCTGCCAATTTCAGAGAAAGAGAATCATAATTATTTCCGCGAGAGCGGGGTGCACTTTGTACCCAAGGTAAAACTTTCCGATTTGCTAATTTAGCAACCTGTCTTGCTGTCCGCATAAAATCGCAAAGGAATTAATACTCCCTTGGACCGAATATTTTTGTGCCGATGCGTACAAGCGTGCTGCCGTTTTGAATGGCGATTTTATAATCTTCCGTCATTCCCATTGAAATTTCCTTAAAGTTTGAAGAAAGCTCAGGATGAGATTGTTGCAATCGCAAAAAGCATTCTTTCAATTGAATGAATTCACGTTTGATTTCCTCCTGATCTTCCGTGAATGTTGCCATTCCCATCAGACCGCAGATGGTCGTATTCTTTAGCGGAGATCCTTTAATTTTCTCCAGCAAAGCGGAGACTTCCTCATAAGAAAAACCCTGTTTGCTTTGCTCCCTTGCAATGAACATTTCTAACAGACAATTGGCATGAAGGTTATTGCGTTCCGCATAACCGTCTATTTCATAAAGCAATTTCTCTGTATCAACTGAATGAATAAGCTTTACATAAGGAACAACCATCTTTATTTTATTGCTCTGGAGATGGCCAATAAAATGCCACTCGATATCTGTCGGGAGTACCTTAACTTTGTCTGCAAGTTCTTGAGGTCTGCTCTCTCCAAAAATTCTCTGTCCCTCATTGTAAGCCTCAATAATTTTTTCAGGGGCATGAAATTTAGAAATTGCCACAAGCTTTGTCTCTTGTGGCAATTCTTTTTTTAACTCTAATATTTCTGACGCTATACTCATGTTTCCATCTCCGCGTTCCTGCGCTACTTTATTTTCTAACTATTAGACTTGCTTTTACAGTATGCTATCTGCGTTTAGTCTGTTCTCTTTGGGTCTTTTCCTGATCTTTAATCATTTGGTCCAGACGCTCGCGGAATTTAGATTTCTTTGCCGTTTTAGAAGATGCCGCCTTTGCCTTAAGCTGTTCATAAAGCTTCTTCTCATCCACAAAATATTTGCGAATAATCCAAGTCTGAAGAATCGTCAGCACGTTGGTAAGCATGTAATAGTAACTCAATCCGGCGGAGAAATTGTTACACAAAACCAACATGAAAATTGGCATAAAATAGAGCTGCATCCCTTTCATACCTGGCATCTGGCCACTATCCGGCATCTGGTCCATATTCATCTTTGAATAGAAATACATGGAAACAGCCATTAGCAGCGCAAACAAACTGACGTGGTTTCCGTACATCGGGATATTTGTTCCAAAATTCCAAATAGAGTCATAACCGCTTAAGTCAGAAGCCCATAGGAAAGCGTGATGACGCAACTCAAATGATACCGGGAAGAAACGGAACATCGCAAACAGAATAGGAATTTGCAGCAACATTGGAAGGCATCCTCCCATCATGCTGACTCCTGTTTTGCTGTAGAGCGCCATTGTCTCCTGCTGCTTCTTCATTGCATCCTCTTTGCGAGGATACTTCTTGTTAATCTTGTCAATCTCCGGCTTTAGCACTCTCATCTTTGCAGATGACATATAAGATTTGAATGTCAGAGGATAAAGAACAAGTTTAAGCAAAATGGTCATTATCAAAATGATGATACCATAATTGGAAATAAATCTTCTTAAGAAATCAAAGAAGTTAATAATTACCACTCTGTTTATCCACCCTATAATGTTCTTGCCAAGAAATATGACTTTCTCAAATCCGTATCCGTAGCTCTTTAATTCCTTGTACAAGTTTGGTCCAAAATAGATATGCAGAGGTATCGTAACATCCTCTCCTCCGGCATACTCCAGCTGCATGTGCGCGCTGCAGTCAAACAAACTTTTCTGAGGATCTTCCTTGGGGAAGAATTTGTATGCCAAATTGCCGGATGCAAAACTATTGTCTGCCATCATGATAGCAGAGAAGAATTGCTGATGAAAAGCAAACCACTGAACTCTGGTAGGAATTTTCTTATCGCTATCTCCCTTTCTCATTCCCAAGTCCTCCACTGACTTATCATTTGGGAACTTGTAATTTACTGTAGAGTAGTTCTTTTCATTATCGTATCCGCGTTCAAAGCGTGAAACTTTCAAGTTCCAGTCCAGTTCCAATTGGCTCTCATTTCTCGGCACAATTTTGTTCATGCCGTGAGCAATAATTTTATACCCCAACAAATAGCTGTCGTGAGGCAAAGTATATACATAATCTAAATACGCTCCATCTCTAAAATTCAGACGGAATGTAACTGAAGTGTCAGACTGAGCCGTCTTTGTAAAATTAAAATTCTCTGTATTAATTCTCTGATCTGCAAAGAACACCAGAGACATGTGAGAATATTTTTCTTTTACAAGATAAAGTGCGGCACTGTCATACGTTACATATTTTTTAACAAGCACCTTATAAACTTGAGCCCCCTTTGTGGAAAAGTCAATCTTTAACTTGTTGTTTTCCAGTGTACAAAGCTCTTCTGCTCCTTTTGACGCTCTCTCCAAAAGAGTATCCGTATACACAGGACCTTCTGCTCTATTTGCCGCTGCTACAGTAGAATCTTTTAAAGCTGAAGCAATTGCAGAAGTATCTTTTGCCTGTCCGGCGTACATGGAATTCTTTATGGAATCCGCTACTCTTATAGAGTCCGCAATGCGCGGATTTGCAAGAGCCTCTACCCTTGCCAAAGAATCCTTTAAAGCCAGCTCCTTAGCCTGCTTCTTATATGACCATGAATTATACCAGCTAAATCCAATAAGAATTGCTCCAATAAGGACAAAGCCGATTACTGTATTTTTTTGCATTTAAGATTTTCTAAATGACTGTGAATAAATGAGATTAAAAATTTTTGTCAATCATTTTAATCTTGTTCTCCAACTGCTTAAGCTCTTCCTTGCCGGCAGCTATCTTCTTCTTGATATCCTCCTTAATCAAGTCTGCGTTCTTAGACTTTGCAAGAAATCCCATATTATTTTCCAACGTGGAAATATCAGATTCAACCTTATGGAATTTTGCAAGCAGCTTTTCTCTCTCAAAGCGGATTCCTCTATCGCCTTTGCCAGAGGATTTTGCATCAGTAATAAGTCTCTTTAGACGACTCATTTTCTTTTCCTCCTCCGGATCTCTCAAATCTTTAAAATGAAGATTCAAAGCCTCATCATATTCTCTGACAATACTCTCTTTCTCTTTGAAAGGGACAAAACCGATGCCGTTCCATTTCTCCTGGAATTCCCTTAATGCCGCAATGTTATCATCTTTGGATTCTTTAGGAACATATGATTTAACCTGCTCAATAAGGGCACGTTTTGCAGTAAGATTTTCATTAAAATGCTCATCCTCTCCACCAAAATGTTTTGCTTTTTTATCAAAAAAAGCATCACATGCAGCGCGAAATCTTTTCCAAACAACATCTGACTGTTTCCTGGCAACAGGACCAGCAGACCTCCAAACCTTTTGCAGATTAATAAGCTGATCAGTTGTTTTCTTCCAATCCTCACTTGTCATAAGCTTTTCAGCCTCTGCGCATAAATCTTCTTTCTTCTTAAGATTCTCCTGCATAACATCCTTAAACTTAGCATAATAATCACGCTTTGCATTATAGAACTTATCACATGCTGCCCTGAATCTATCGTATATTTTCTGGTTGTCTTTCTTGGAAGCAAAACCTATTGTCTTCCACTTTGCCTGCAAATCTTCCATCTTCTTGGAAAGTGTATTCCACTGACTAGATTCTTCTGATTTCTCCTCCGCAATCTTCTCCGCACTCTCACACAAATCATTCTTTGCGGCAAGATTTTTCTTCTGCTGTTCCTTAAGGCTTTCAAAGTATTCCTGATGTTTCTTATTAATCAGAGAAGTAGCAACTTTGAATCTCTCCCAAATAGGCTCCCTCTGGTCTTTTGCAACCGGACCAAGGTCTTTCCACTCTTCATGCAGTTTCTGCAATTCATTAAATGCATTAACAACATTCTTTGCATTTACCAGATTTTCTGCTTTTTTACACAATTCCGTCTTTGTTTCCAAATTCTTCTTAAAGTCAATATCACGGAATTCATTATTAATCTTTATATAATCGTAGAACTTCTCAATAGTATGATTATAATTTTCCCACAAATCTTTTGCCTTCTCCTGAGGAACCGCTCCCAAAGCCTTCCATTTTGCCTGTAACTCTCTGAATGCAGGGAAAGTATGATTAACATCTTCTGCCTTCTCCAATAACTTATTTATACCGTCTATAATATCAAGCTTCAGCTTTAGGTTTTCCTCTTTTCCCTTCTCCTTCTCTTTTGTATAACCGGCTCTCTCAACTTTATATTTTGTATACAACTCCTTAAATCCTCTCTCAATTTCTGCAAAAGGATTATTGGAAACAGTCTCTTCTCCCTCCTGTGTCTTCTTAACCTCACCTGCCGTTGCAGCATCCTCGCTCCCCGGCTGCATAAACATGCCGGATGCTATCTTCTCTTTTTTAAGAACTTTATAGAATGACGCCTTAATGATATCGGCATTTTTATAGAGTTCCTGTTGGTCTCCTCTTTCAATCATTTCCTGAAACAGGCGCAGTATTTCACTTAAACTTTTTATTGAATAATCAATAACAGATCCATCTAGAATCTCATGTGCATGAGCCTCTGGTTTCTGCTCAGTATCAGCCTTCTCAACAGTCGCTGCTGTCTTAGCTTCAGCCTCCTTTACTTCACCATTCTCTTGCGCATTTAAAGCGGTAGTTTTCTCTTCCATGAAAATTTATTTTTTAGTTCATTTATATCCCACAAATATAACTAAAAAAGAGTTATAAAAAGTTGTTTTTAATATCTTTGTAAAGGATTTGAATTTTATAAAAATGGCACGGACAATAATTTCTGTCGAGGATAAAAAAAAGAGAGTTGCAAAATCAGCAGCTAAAAAGAAAAACGCATCTCCAAAAAAAGCTGCTGCAAAAAAACATCATCTTAGAATAGACATATTAACAGCTGTGCCTGAGTTACTTGCCAGTCCATTAAATTTTTCCATAGTTGAGCGCGCAAAGAAAAAGGGATTGGTAAGGATTTTCATACATAATATAAGAGACTACGCCAAAGGCAAATACAAAAAAGTTGATGATTATAGTTACGGTGGAGAGGCAGGAATGGTCATGATGATAGAGCCTGTCTACACCCTTATTACAAAGTTGAAAAAGCAGCGCAAATATGATGAAATAATTTATCTTACTCCCGATGGTGAAATCTTTAATCAGCAAATAGCCAATCAGTTATCTCTTAAGAAAAATATTATTCTCCTTTGCGGACATTATAAAGGCATAGACCATCGCATCCGTGAACATCTGATAACCAGGGAAATATCAATAGGAGACTATGTGCTGAGCGGAGGAGAGATTGCAGCTGCTGCAATCTCAGATACAATTATAAGACTGCTGCCCGGGGCCCTATCAGACGAGACATCGGCTCTTTCCGATAGTTTCCAAGATAACCTTTTGTCTGCTCCAATCTACACAAGGCCGGCAGATTTTAAAGGTTGGAAAGTTCCTGAAGTTCTTCTATCAGGAAATCATGATAAAATTGCGCAATGGGGTGACGAGCAGGCTCTTGCTCGCACCAAAAAGCTTCGTCCTGATTTATTGAAGTAGCACAAAGTTTTTTTTTACAAACCATTTGATACATAAACGGACTCGCTCACCCTTTTTCAAATGCCGTTGCATTTAGGTTATTGCAAGGACAAAAAAAAAGACCGTCAGAATCATACGATCCTGACGGTCTTAAAGATTGGCGGCTACCCACTTTCCCACTTGGTATAGCAGTATCATAGGCGCGCGCGGGCTTAACTTCTCTGTTCGGAATGGGAAGAGGTGGATCCCCGCTGCTATTGCCACCATAATATCTTCGCCCCCCCTTTGTCTCCGCCGGTGGGGCGTATATTGCTGAGAGAGAAACACTTTGGTCAAAGTCTCGTTTTCACTATTCGTATTTGAAGCTCTCGGGCTATTAGTACCGCTCGGCTTTGGCATTGCTGCCTTTACACCTGCGGCCTATCAACGTGGTAGTCTCCCACGGCCCTGTTTGGAAATCTCATCTCGAAGCTAGCTTCGCACTTAGATGCTTTCAGTGCTTATCTAAACCGCACATAGCTACCCGGCAATGCAGCTGGCGCCACAACCGGTACACTAGAGGTGCGTCCATCCCGGTCCTCTCGTACTAAGGACAGGCCTCCTCAAATTTCCAACGCCCACAACAGATAGGGACCGAACTGTCTCACGACGTTCTGAACCCAGCTCGCGTGCCACTTTAATCGGCGAACAGCCGAACCCTTGGAACCTGCTCCAGCCCCAGGATGTGACGAGCCGACATCGAGGTGCCAAACCGCTCCGTCGATTTGAGCTCTTGGGAGCGATCAGCCTGTTATCCCCGGAGTACCTTTTATCCTTTGAGCGATGGCCCACCCACGCGGAACCACCGGATCACTTTGCCCTACTTTCGTACCTGTTCGACTTGTCGGTCTCACAGTCAAGCCCGCTTATGCCACTGCACTCTGCGCACGGTTACCATTCGTGCTGAGCGGACCTTGGGAAGCCTCCGTTACTCTTTTGGAGGCGACCACCCCAGTCAAACTACCCACCAAACGGTGTCCCTGTCGCCAGGTTAGATCCCGGATAACCAAAGGGTGGTATTTCAACGGCGACTCCAAGAATACTAGCGTACTCTCTTCACGGTCTCCCACCTATCCTACACATCAATTATCCAAAATCAGCGTTAAGCTGCAGTAAAGGTTCACGGGGTCTTTCCGTCCCGTTGCGGGTAAGCGGCATCTTCACCGCTACTACAATTTCACCGAGCTCATGGCTGAGACAGTGTCCAGATCGTTACACCGTTCGTGCAGGTCGGAACTTACCCGACAAGGAATTTCGCTACCTTAGGACCGTTATAGTTACGGCCGCCGTTTACCGGGGCTTCAATTCAGCGCCTCGCACTTCCATTGCTTTCCGTGCTCACGCCCCCTCTTAACCTTCCGGCACCGGGCAGGTGTCAGGCCTTATGCTTCATCTTTAAATTTTGCAAAGCCATGTGTTTTTGTTAAACAGTCGCCTGGACCATTTCTCTGCGCCCCTACATATGCAGGGGTCCCCTTATCCCGAAGTTACGGGGTTAATTTGCCGAATTCCTTAGCCATGATTCACTCGAGCACCTGAGGATTCTCTCCTCACCCACCTGTGTCGGTTTATGGTACGGGCTCTGGTAGATTATATCGCCGAAGATTTTCTCGGGAGTATGCTTACCGCTTCTGTCGGATCGTCCGAAGACTCTCCGTACTGTCTGCTTTCGGCGGCAGTAGCTCTTAACCTCTGCTGTGCCTACGGCATTTAACCGGCTATTCCGTCAGCCGGCGAGCGTGTCACTCCTCCGTCTCTCCTTTGTGTCTACCACAGGTAATGGATTATTAACCATTTGTCCATCGGCATCGCCTCTCGGCTTAGCCTTAGGTCCCGACTTACCCTGATCCGATTAACGTTGATCAGGAACCCTTGGGTTTTCGGTGTGCAGGTTTTGCGCCCGCATTATCGTTACTTATGCCTACATCTTCTTTTCCGGACGCTCCAGAAAGTCTCGCGGCTTTCCTTCACGGCCGACCGGAATGCTCCCCTACCGCTCCGCCATTGCTGGCGAAGCCCATAGTTTCGGCAGTGTGTTTGATACCCGATCATTATCCACGCGCAGTCCCTCGACTAGTGAGCTGTTACGCACTCTTTAAATGATTAGCTGCTTCCAAGCTAACATCCTAGCTGTCTGTGCGACCGCACTTCGTTCTATTAACTTAACACACGTTTGGGGGCCTTAACTGTTGGTCTGGGCTATTTCCCTCTCGCCGCTGGACATTAGCACCCAGCGACTCATTCCCGCAGATCGTCTCCACGCATTCGGAGTTTGTCAGAACTTGACAGGCTTTGAAGCCCTCGCATCCTATCAGTGGCTCTACCTCATGCAGACTGCTGCAAGACTGTTCCTAAAAACATTTCGGGGAGTACGAGCTATCTCCCAGTTTGATTGGCCTTTCACTCCTACCCTCAACTCATCCGATCCCTTTTCAACGGAAATCAGTTCGGTCCTCCATTTCCTGTTACGGAAACTTCAACCTGGTCAAGGGTAGATCACAAGGTTTCGCGTCTGCTCCCGGCAACTCAAGCGCCATATTATGACTCGCTTTCGCTTCGGCTCCGCACCTCACAGTGCTTAACCTCGCTGCCGAGAAGCAACTCGTAGGCTCATTATCCAAAAGGCACGCCGTCACCACCTAAGTGGCTCCGACCGCTTGTAAGCGAACGGTTTCAGGTTCTCTTTCACCCCGCTATTCGCGGTACTTTTCACCTTTCCTTCGCAGTACTGGTTCCCTATCGGTCTACCATCCATGTTTAGCCTTGCGGAGTGGTCCCCGCGGTTTCAGACAGGATTCCTCGTGTCCCGCCTTACTCAGGATTCCGCTGGACGCCAACATCGCTTCGAGTACGGGGCTGTCACCCGCTGCGGCGCACCTTTCCAGGTGCTTCCTCTCGCTTTGTCTTTGTCGTATCGCGGTCCTTCTACCCCAGAGTCGCCTAAACGGCCCTGGTTTGGGCTCTTTCCTTTTCGCTCGCCACTACTCGGGAAATCGATATTTCTTTCTTTTCCTGCGGATACTGAGATGTTTCAGTTCTCCGCGTACGCCCACCGTTGCCGGTGTATGATGTCTTCAACATCATGGGTTGTCCCATTCGGACTCCTGCGGATCATTTCCTGTTTGCAGATCCCCGCAGATTTTCGCAGCTTACCGCGTCCTTCATCGCTGATGGTAGCCTAGGCATCCTCCATTCGCTCTTTGTAACTTCTTCTTACCTAGTAAATCATTTTTAATTTGATTCTTTGTGTTATTGAAATTGTAGTCCCATATTGACGGACAGCGCACTTTTAAAAGCGCGCCGACCCTGTATACATAACTCTTGGTCGTATATACTCTATTATTAATATCAGACTAATTTAATTTCTTTACCTCTATGTTTCTCTCTCATTACTTCAATGAACTTCCCGGGGTTTCCCCGGTGTTCCGGATATGTGCGGAATGGACGCCTCTTGCGGCTTCCCTCCCTCCGGTTTATATCTAAAAACAAGCAGTCAAGCGCCTTCGCCACTTCTTCAACTCCAAAAAGGAGGTGTTCCAGCCACACCTTCCGGTACGGCTACCTTGTTACGACTTAGCCCCAGTTACCGGTTTTGCCTTAGGTCGATCCTTGCGGTCTCGAACTTCAGGCACTCCCAGCTTCCATGGCTTGACGGGCGGTGTGTACAAGGCCCGGGAACGTATTCACCGCGCCATGGCTGATGCGCGATTACTAGCGAATCCAGCTTCGTGGAGTCGGGTTGCAGACTCCAGTCCGAACTGAGACAGGCTTTCGAGATTGGCTCGGCGTCGCCGCCTCGCTCCCCTCTGTACCTGCCATTGTAACACGTGTGTCGCCCCGGACGTAAGGGCCGTGCTGATTTGACGTCATCCCCCCCTTCCTCACACCTTACGGCGGCAGTCTCGCCAGAGTGCCCACCACTACGTGCTGGCAACTGACGACAAGGGTTGCGCTCGTTATGGCACTTAAGCCTACACCTCACGGCACGAGCTGACGACAACCATGCAGCACCTCGATACAGACATATTGCTATGCTACAGAATCTCTCCTGTATTCCTGCACCGTTCGAGCCCGGGTAAGGTTCCTCGCGTATCATCGAATTAAACCACATGTTCCTCCGCTTGTGCGGGCCCCCGTCAATTCCTTTGAGTTTCAACCTTGCGGTCGTACTCCCCAGGTGGACAACTTAACGCTTTCGCTTCGCTACCGATCTGTATATCGCCGACAGCCAGTTGTCATCGTTTACTGTGCGGACTACCAGGGTATCTAATCCTGTTCGATCCCCGCACTTTCGTGCCTCAGTGTCAATCGGGGGTTCGTCAGCTGCTTTCGCAATCGGTGTTCTGTGTAATATCTATGCATTTCACCGCTACACTTCACATTCCGCCAACGGCACCCCTATTCAAGGCCGCCAGTTTCCATGGCACGATCCGCGTTGAGCACGGACTTTTCACCACGGACTTGACAGCCCACCTACGCACCCTTTAAACCCAATAAATCCGGATAACGCTTGCATCCTCCGTATTACCGCGGCTGCTGGCACGGAGTTAGCCGATGCTTATTCGTATGGTACACTCATCTAGCTACACGTAGCTATTATTGTTCCCATACAAAAGCGGTTTACAATCCATAGGACCTTCTTCCCGCACGCGGCATGGCTGGATCAGATTTCCATCCATTGTCCAATATTCCTCACTGCTGCCTCCCGTAGGAGTCTGGACCGTGTCTCAGTTCCAGTGTGGGGGATCTCCCTCTCAGGACCCCTAAACATCGTAGTTATGGTGGGCCGTTACCTCACCATCTGACTAATGTTACGCGAACCAATCCGTCACCGCATCGCTGCTTTCTTGTAAAACAGATGTCTGCTCTACAATCTATGCGATATTAGACCACGTTTCCATGGATTATCTCCCTGTGACGGGCATGTTGTTCACGCGTTACGCACCCTTCCGCCGGTCGCCGACACCCGTATTGCTACGGGCCGTTGCCCCTCGACTTGCATGTGTTAAGCCTGCCGCTAGCGTTCATCCTGAGCCAGGATCAAACTCTTCATTGTATATGTTATTATTTTTCTAAGTTGATTCCGTAGCTCTTCCTTATTTCTAAGAAATTTGACGCTCGAAAAATAAGTAGATCTCGTCAAAGATTCTACTCACCAAACTATTTAAAGTTTGCTGCTTGTTTCTATGTTTCAACGAACTTTCCGCTACGCTATTTCTGAAGCGGGCTGCAAAGGTAATCATCTTTTCTTTACGCGCAAATTTTTTTACATTTTTTTTCTCAAGTTAAGATTTGATAAGATTTAGTGTAACGCATATATAAGAAATAAAAAAATTAATACCTTTGCGCCGGATGAAAAATACTGAAAAAAAATTACAATCTAACACTCTAGTCAGACGCGTCCGATCCTGAATGCCCTCGCAGCCTCTTTAAAACAGTGGGGCGCAGACTGGCATTATTCTATTTCTGAAAGTTTAACTTTCAGCTCAATCATTTAAAAATTAAAGTTTTAAATCATCCCATATAGGGAATATATTGTATCATAACTTATAGTCTGTAATTAAAAACGAAAGATGAAAATTAACATCTATGTTGCTAACGAGAGCCATCAGAAATATGCAGAAGAGATTGTAAATCTGATGTACATTTCCGCCCAGGAACGCGGAACCGGAATAGCAAAAAGATCTCCTGAATACGTGAAGGAGAAAATGAGAGACGGCAAGGCCGTTATTGCCTTGGCTGAAGACGGAACCTTTGCAGGTTTCTCATACATAGAGACTTGGAGCCATACAAAGTTTGTAGCAAACTCCGGTCTTATTGTATCGCACCAGTTTAGAAAAACAGGTCTTGCAAAAAGAATTAAGGATAAGATTTTTGAACTCTCAAGGACAAGGTACCCGTTTGCAAAAATTTTTAGTATCACTACCGGACTGGCTGTGATGAAGATAAATACGGAAATGGGGTATCATCCGGTTCCGTTCTCAGAACTTACAGATGATAAGGAATTCTGGATGGGCTGTCAAGGATGCAGAAATTTTGATATCCTGCAGCGCAACAATTTTAAAATGTGTTTGTGCACTGCTCTCCTTTATGACCCGTCAAAAGAAGTAAAAAAAGAGAAAACATCTGGAGGTCTTATATCATTGGTTACCAGTGGAGTAAAACATCCTTTGAAAACAATTGGAAAAACAATAAAACATCTTAAAGTGATGTAATAAACTATCGTGATAAACAGTATATCAAACAAATAAAATATAATCCCGATAGATTAATTTAGAATTATTAACCATACATAAATTTAAAGAAATGAGTAAAAAAGTTGTTTTAGCATTTAGCGGAGGTTTGGATACTTCCTTTTGCGTCCCCTATTTAAAAGAGCAAGGGTATGAAGTTCACACGGTAATGGTAAACACCGGAGGTTTTGACAGCAAGGAAGTTGCAAGGATTGAAAAAAGAGCAAAAGATTTGGGAGCAGCAAGTCATACCACCGTTGATGCTGTTGACACATACTATAAAAAAGGCATTAAGTATCTGATTTTTGGCAATGTACTGAAAAATGACACCTACCCTCTAAGCGTCAGCTCAGAGAGAATTTTTCAAGCGCTTGAAGTTCTTAAAATAGTAAAAACGCTTAAGGCAGAATATGTTGCACACGGCAGCACCGGCGCCGGCAATGATCAGGTAAGGTTTGACGTTGTTTTTAATGTTCTTGCACCTAACGTAAAAATCATCGCCCCAATAAGAGAGCACTCGTTTCAAAGAAAATATGAGATTGACTACCTTGTAAAACATGGTTTTGATTTCTCATGGTCAAAGAGCAAATACTCTATTAATCAGGGTATTTGGGGCAGCAGCATAGGAGGAGTGGAGACACTTTCATCAGACGGTTATCTTCCGGAAGAAGCATATCTTCATCATGCCACCAAGCAAGGCACAGAGAAACTTTCCATTGAATTTAAGACGGGAGAGATTGTTGGAGTTAATGGAAAGAAGATGGACTCCGTTAGTGCTATAAGAGAAGTTGCAAAATATGCAAATGCTTATGGTATAGGGCGTGACATTCATATTGGTGATACCATTATTGGTATAAAAGGAAGAGTGGGATTTGAAGCCGCCGCACCTCTTGTAATCATCAAGGCGCATCACCTTTTGGAAAAACACGTACTTGTGAAAGGTCAGCTAAATTGGAAAGATCATATTTCCATTTATTATGGGCAACTCATGCATGAGGCTCAGTATCTGGACCCTACGGCAAGAGATATGGAGGCTTTTCTGGAGAGCACACAAAAGAATGTTACTGGCACGGTTGAAGTTTTGTTGAGACCATACTGTTTCTTTGTACTTGGCTGCAAGAGCAAATATGATTTAATGAATTCTAATTTTGGCGCATACGGAGAACTTAATAAATCCTATACAGGAGAAGATGTTGTAGGCTTTACAAAGGTCATGTCCAATCCTCTTAAGATTTACTACAGCCTGCATAATGAAAAATAAAATGATAAAAGCTGCAATAGCAGGAGGAACTGGATATACCGCAGGTGAGACAATAAGGATATTGTTATATCATCCTGATGTAAAGATTGTTTCTGTCTTAAGCACGACAAGCGTCGGCGAGACTGTGACCTCCGTTCACAGAGATCTGCTTGGAGAAACGGATATAAAATTCACAGACAAATTGAATGACCCGGATGTGCTGTTTCTCTGTCTTGGTCATGGACTATCTAGAGAATTCATTGATAATCATAATATTCCCGACAGCTGTAAAATTATTGACTTGGGCAACGATTTTAGAATTGACTCATACTATAAAGAGAGAGATTTTGTCTATGGACTGACAGACCAGAACAGAGATTTGATTAAAAAAGCAAATAATATTGCTAATCCGGGCTGTTTTGCAACTGCTATTCAAAACGCAATAATACCTATTGCAAATGCAGGATTGCTTTGCGGAGAAGTCCATGCAACAGGAATAACCGGCTCTACCGGAGCTGGTAAAAAGCCATCAACTACAAGCCATTTCAGCTGGAGAGATAACAATATTTCCATCTATAAGTTGTTTGCCCACCAACACTTGGAAGAGATAAAAAATAATCTCCAACATATTCTTGAGCTAAATAATCCGCTGGGACATGAAGGCTGCGTACCGCAAATTAATTTTGTTCCGATGAGAGGAGATTTTACGCGCGGAATTTTTGCAAGCGTTTATACAAAATGGAAGAGCTCAGACCAGAAACTTAAAGAGGCTGTACAACTATACAAAGATTTTTACAAAGACTCTCCTTTTACGTTTGTAAGCGATGATGACATTTCTCTCAAAGATGTGGTGAATACAAACAAAGCGCTGATTCATGTTGAACTTCACAATGGATATATCCACGTTGCTTCTGTTATAGATAATCTTGTGAAAGGCGCTGCAGGACAAGCTGTTGAAAACATGAATCTGATGTTTGGACTGCCGGAAACAGAGGGTTTGAAATTTAAGCCAAGCGCATTTTAAGTTAATAAAGAGGTGATTATGGCACTAAGCGAAATAATTGAAATAATAATGACATTTGAAAAATAATTGTGATAATAAAATAGGATTGTGACGTTTGCGGAAATAACCTTAACAAAACTAAAAAATTGAAAGAGATGGTAAAAAATAAAATTGAAAAAATAGTTACGGCAAGTGATGTTGGAAATTTGGAAAATGCATTGAAAAAGGCAATGCGCATGAAAAAGCATCCTTTTGATTTTAAGATACTTGGAGAGGATAAAACAATGCTTCTTGTTTTCTTCAACTCTAGCCTTAGGACAAGATTGAGCACTCAGAAAGCGGCGCTCAATCTTGGAATGAATGTAATGGTACTGGATATTAACCAGGGCGCATGGAAATTGGAGACAGAAAGAGGAGTTGTGATGGATGGGGACAAAAGCGAGCACATTCTGGAGGCGATACCCGTAATGGGCTCATATTGTGATATCATTGGGGTCCGCTCTTTTGCCGGTTTGCAAAACAAAGAGGATGACTATTCAGAGAAAATTCTTAATCAGTTTATTAAATACAGCGGACGTCCAGTGATTAGCATGGAATCTGCAACCCGCCATCCGATGCAAGCTTTTGCAGATTTAATTACAATCAATGAGTATAAGAAAACTGAACGTCCAAAAATTGTAATGAGCTGGGCCCCGCATCCTAAAGCGCTTCCACAAGCAGTACCTAATTCTTTTGCTGAATGGATTCTTGCCGCGGGATATGAATTGGTAATTACGCAACCTCGTGGTTATGAATTAGATCCCGCAATAACAAAAGGCGCTAAAATAGAATATGACCAGGAGAAAGCTTTCAAAGGGGCAGATTTTATTTACGGGAAAAATTGGTCTGCATATCAAGAGCCGAATTATGGAAAAGTTATTTGCACAGACAGAGATTGGACTATAGATTCCAGAAAAATGGCTCTGACAAACAACGCATATTTTATGCACTGTCTTCCGGTAAGAAGGAACATGATTGTAACGGATGACGTTATTGAGAGTAAAAAATCTCTTGTAATTCCTGAGGCTGCAAATAGAGTTGTATCAGCTCAAGTCACTATATGTCAGATACTTGAGCAATTAGTTTAACATAATCATATTAAATAGCAAAAGGCAGCAGATAGACTGTCGGGATAAAAATGGAATGCTTGAAAGTAATAAAGATTGGCGGCAACGTAATAGACAAACCGGAAACGCTTGAAAAATTTTTGGATAATTTTTGTTGCATTGCAGGGCCAAAAATTCTGGTTCACGGCGGAGGCGCAGTTGCAACAGAACTGGCAAAAAAGCTGAACATAGAAGTTAAGATTGTAGAGGGCAGAAGAATCACAGACGGTTCCATGCTTAAGTTAGTAACAATGGTATATGCAGGCTTGATTAACAAGCAATTAGTAGCATCCTTGCAAAAGCGCGGATGTGATGCAATTGGTCTCTCCGGGGCGGACGGAAATACAGTTCCTGCATGCAAGCGCAAAGATGAGAAAATTGACTGGGGATTTGTTGGAGATGTAAAATCTCCTGATATAAATACCAGGCTGATAGACGATTTCATCAGAGGCAACATGATTCCGGTATTTTGCGCAATTACTCATGATTGCAATGGATCCCTTCTAAACACAAATGCCGATACGATGGCAAGAGAAATTGCAGCCGCAATGTCATCCATGTATAATATTGAACTAATCTACTGCTTTGAAAAACAAGGAGTTCTTCTGAACCCCGATGATGATAACAGTGTAATTCCGCTTATCACAAAAGAGAGTTTCTCCAAGATGAAAGAGAGCGGACAGGTATCCGGAGGCATGATACCAAAACTTGATAACGCTTTTAAGGCTCTGGAAAATGGAGTTAAAAAAGTTGTCATAAAACATGCAGATAATTTACTGGAAGGAAAGGAAACTGATATAATTTTAAAAGATTTTGATGAATAACACACTGGAAATAAAAGAATTATCAGACAAAGCGATTTGCCTGCTAAAGGAAATTATCAAAATTCCTGCATGTTCTTTTGAGGAGGAAAAGAAGAGCAATTATATTTTTAAATACATTTTAGGAGAAGCAGAAGCAATTAACAAAAATGCAAGTGTGGTGACCGTAAAACATATTGACAACAACATCATTGCATACAGAAATGATTTTTCCAAAGATAAAAAGACACTCATGCTATCTGCTCATATAGATACAGTTAAAGCGGCCGATAGTTATACTGTTGACCCTTATGGCGCAAATGAGATGGGAGATAAAATAATTGGACTTGGAAGCAATGATGACGGAGCAGGGCTGGTTTCTCTTACCGAAACTTTTTTCTATTTCTGCCGTCACAACGCAAATGTGAATATTTTGCTTGCACTTTCTACAGAAGAGGAGCGCAGCGGAAAAGGCGGCATGACGGCTATTATCAAAGAGTTACACAAAGTTGCAAACAAAAATATAAAACCAGATTTTGCAATTGTGGGAGAGCCGACTCAAATGAATCCCGCAATAGCAGAGAGAGGCCTGCTGGTTCTGGACGGAGTTGCAACAGGCAAAAGCGGACATGCTGCAAGAAATGAGGGCATCAATGCTCTCTACATTGCAGCAGATGATATTCAAGCGCTGCGCAACTATAAATTCAAGAGAAATTCCAAGTTAATGGGAGATGTAAAACTAACTGTCACACAGATAAATGCAGGTACAGCGCATAATGTAGTTCCCGACAGTTGCACATTTGTGGTTGACATCCGCCCTACTGAAAAATATGAGAATGAAGAGATATGGAAAATGCTGCAAAAAAATGTAAAGAGCAAGCTTACTCCGCGCAGCCTTGAGCATAAAGTCTCATCAACTCCAGCAAATCACCCATTGCTTAAATGCATTAAAAGACAAGGACTTAAACCATTTATTTCCCCTACTTCCTCAGACTGGACAAGGATGGACATACCTGCAATAAAAATGGGTCCCGGAGATTCTGCAAGAAGTCACAGGGCCGATGAATTCATATTCAAGAGAGAAATTAAAGAGGGAATTAAAAAATACATAGATTTTATAAACTCACTGTAAAATGACAACACTTTGGAACAAAGGCATTAACGCAACAAAAACCGTGGAAGATTTCACAACAGGCAAAGACAGAGAACTGGACTTGCGTCTTGCAAAATATGACGTTATCGGTTCTAAAGCGCACATAAAAATGCTGCAAAAAATCGGACTGCTAAAATCAGAAGAGGAGAAAAAACTTCAGCAAGGACTGGATGAAATTTTGAGTGAAATATCTTGCGGAAAATTCAAACTGGCAAATGATGTAGAAGACATACATTCGCAAGTGGAGTTGCTTCTTACTAAGAGGTTTGGAACCATCGGGAAGAAAATACATTCCGGACGTTCCCGCAATGACCAGGTGCTTGTAGACCTTAAACTTTTCTTTAAAGAGGAGTGCGAGATTGTCAGAGATGAAGTACTGGAACTATTTAACACTTTACAAAAGCTGAGTGAAAAATACAAAGATGTAATACTGCCGGGATACACTCATTTTCAGATTGCTATGCCATCATCGTTTGGCCTTTGGTTTGGAGCATACGCAGAAACCCTTGCAGACGACATGCTTATGTTAAGGGCGGCTCATTCAATAGCTGATCAAAATCCTCTTGGAAGTGCGGCAGGATATGGAAGTTCTTTCCCTCTGGACAGGGAAATGACCACAAAACTGCTTTGTTTTAAAACCCTGAGTTATAATTCCATAGCGGCACAACTCGGAAGAGGTAAAACAGAAAAGGCATTAGCCTCAGCGATAGGTCAGATTGCAGGAACAATAAATAAACTTGCAGAGGATTGCTGCATCTACATGTGTCCAAATTTTGGGTTCATAAAATTTCCAGATGAGCTGACTACGGGCAGCAGCATAATGCCGCACAAAAAAAATCCGGATGTATGGGAAATAATGCGCGGCAATTGCAACATAATACAAGCTGCTCAAAATGAAGTCAGTATGATGACCACAAATCTCCCTCACGGATACCACAGAGATTACCAGCTGTTAAAAGAAGTTATATTTCCTGCCTTAGAAAAAATGCATGCATCACTTAAGATGGCAAAATACATGCTTGAGAATATCTCTGTAAATGAGGATATTCTAAAAGATCCCAAATATGAGGTAATGTTCACTGTAGAAGAAGTTAATCAACTTGCAGCTGCCGGAACCCCATTCCGCGATGCATATAAAACTGTCGGGATAAAAGTGAATAAAGGCAATTATAAATTTGACGGCAAAAGAGATAATAAAGGCCGCATTACAGTAAGTTCACTAAAACACACGCACTCCGGAAGTATTGGAAATCTGTGCAATCTAGAGATAAAAAAGAAAATGCAGCAAGCTTTGTTTTAGCCGCTGCATTACTCCAAAATCTACTCTTTTTGCAAAAATCAATCTGCAAAAATCTTTACTCGTCATCTATCATCTGACCGTTTGCATTGTACCATTCAGATTGCAAGAGGGTGAAGTCATTATCCGCCTGTAATTTTACAGTACAGAAATATTTTTTGCACCAGTCTTTTACAATGCTATGGAACAAACCCTTACGCTTAGAAAGGTACGCCTCCATGATTGGATTAACTTTAAGAATAAAAGATTTAATTTTTCTCTCTTTAACGTAATAAGCCAATTGTCTCTCCAGAGCTTCATCAGCCAAAATGCTTGGCGCAATTTCTCCGGTTCCGTGACACATTGGACACTTCTCGTTAACGCTAATTTCTGTTGCCGGTCTTACCCTCTGTCTTGTGATTTGCATTAGGCCAAACTTAGTCAGAGGCAAGACATTATGTTTAGCTCTGTCACTCTGCATTAAGTCTTGCATATGCTTGAACAGCTTCATCTTGTTCTCATTGTCCTCCATATCTATAAAGTCAATGATGACGATACCGCCCAAATCCCTAAGCCTCATTTGCCTTGCAATCTCATCTGCTGCATGCATATTGACCTCAAAGGTATTCTCTTCTTGATCAATGCCTTTCTTAGCTCTGATACCGCTATTAACATCCACAACATTCAAGGCCTCAGTGTGTTCTATAACAAGATATGCACCTTGCTTAATAGGGACAACTTTGCCAAATGCACCCTTTATTTGTCTTGAGACATCAAAGACATCCAGGATTGGCTCTTCACCCTTATATAGCCTTACAATTTTATCCTGCTGCGGAGCAATTGTATCTACATAAGAGCGAACCTCATTGTAAACGGTTTCATCATTAACCTCAACACTTGAGAATGAGTCATTTAAAAGGTCTCTTAATATTGTGGTAGTCTTGCTGTTTTCTGAAAAAAGCAGTTTAGGAGGCTTAGCTCCCAATAGTTTTTTACAGCCGCTCTCCCATTTCTGAATTAAGGCATGAAGCTCTGCGTCAAGAATAGCAGCCTTCTTTCCCTCAGCTGCAGTTCTAATAATGACACCGTAATTCTTTGGCAATATGCTCTGAACCAGACGCTCCAGGCGTCTTTTCTCTTCCTTGGAATAAATTTTTTGGGATATGCTAACTTTTTGTGCAAAAGGAAGCAATACAATATTTCTTCCGGCAATTGAAATTTCCGCCGTCAGTCTGGAGCCCTTTGTAGAAATTGGCTCTTTAACTATCTGAACAATAACAGATTGTCCCGGCGTTAATACATCTTCTATTTTACCCTCCTTCTCCAGGATAGGCCCAATTCTGACACTAGAGTAAAGGGATTTCAAATCCCTGTTGGGATTAACCTGCTTAGCAAAGTAATCAAAGGCTTTAAAGTTCAATCCAAGATCCAGATAGTGAATAAAAGCATCCTTATTGTCGCCTATGTCTACAAAGGCGGCATTAAGAGCCGGCATCACCTTTTTAACTCTTCCCAGATAGACATCCCCTACCTGATAAGAAGAGCCGTTATTCTGCTCTTTATTAAGCTCTATAAGCCGATGATCCTCCAGCAGAGCAATGGTTATCTCCGCGGGGCTAACATCTATGATTAAATCCTTCTCCATACCAAAAAAATAATCTAAAGCAGAGCGAATCTGCTTTAGATTAACTTCTATCTACAGACACATAAGATACCCGCTACTTACGCTTCTTATGTCTGTTCTTGCGCAGACGCTTCTTGCGTTTGTGAGTGGCCATCTTATGCCCCTTTCTTTTCTTTCCGCTTGGCATAATTACTTTCTTCCGCCTTTAACCTTGCTCATGAATACCTTAGCAGGCTTGAAAGCAGGGATGTTGTGAGCAGGGATGATTAATGTTGTGTTCTTAGAAATGTTTCTAGCAGTCTTCTTTGCTCTCTTCTTAATAACGAAAGAGCCAAAACCACGTAGATAAACGTTCTTTCCTTTAGCTAGGGAATCTTTAACGCTCCCCATGAATTCTTGAATTACACGTTGTACGGCAACCTTCTCCATTCCGGTTTCCTTAGCAACTTCATTAATGATATCAGCTTTTGTCATAATTGATAAAAATTAATTGATTAGTTAAAATTTTTGTGGCACAAAAGTAGTCTAATTTTCTTGATTAACAAAACAATAAGCCGATATTTTTCTCTTTTTTTAAACATTTTTTCAACATTCCGGATTTATGGCTACCTTTGATTGTGAGAATTTTACGGGTGAAGAGAGTCTTTTTTTTGGCGCTGTTTATGTGTTTTTCGGCCGCCATAACAGCCCAAAATATCTATATTTCAGATATTTATATAAGCGGCAACAGCATTACAAGAGACAAAATTATCCTAAGGGAATTGCCTTTTAGCAGGGGTATGACCATTAGCGAGCCGGATCTTGAGGATGCAATAGAAAAAGCAAGGCAAAATTTGATGAACATCTCTCTATTTAACTATGTTACTATAACATACCAACCATCCGGCTCCTCATTTATTACTGCTCCCGACAGTTTATCATCGGCAAGAGATTCCTCAGAAACTGCAAATTTTGGCTCGCAGCCTGCAGCGGACAAAATGGACCACAATACCCCCAATGGCACAACCCCTTATATGATAATAATTTCCGTTGAAGAGAGGTGGTATTTGTGGCCTCTTTTTGATGTGAAATTAGAGGATAGAAATTTAAGTTCTTGGGTTAAAAAAATGGACGCAAAAAATATCACTTATGACGTTGGCGGCAAAATAGACAATGTTTGGGGTCTAGGGCACAAATTTGCGGTTCAGGGCTCATTTGGATACGAGCAAGGAGTAACCGCATATTACAGTAACCTGGCACTTAACAAAGCAAGAACTTCTTATATTAACTTATTTGCTTATGCGCTATTTAACAAGAACGTTGATTATATAACAGAGGGAGACAAGCAGCAAAAACTAAAGAGCAATAACCTCCTTAAAAAGACAGAGGGCATTAAGGTAACTTACATGTATCGTCCGTATATCAGAACTAGGCACATGCTCTCTTTGGAATATTGTTTTGCCTATGTAAAGGACTCTGTATTGATAGCTAACCCGGAATACTGGGGTGTAAACAGCAGGTTTAGCAGGAAGTTTATTTTAACATATTCATATAGCCTGGACCAGAGAAATTATATATACTATCCAACAAGCGGCTATTACATAGGCGGTTCCGCACAACTTGCAGAGAGCAATAATTTTGAATTTGTTTACTGGAATACAAGCATTGACATACAATATTATAGACAGCTTGGAGAGAGATGGTTCTGGGGTTCAACCCTAGACATTTCCGCATCTATGAAAAACCATGCATCTTACATGTATGACCAGGCAATTGGCTATCAAACAGCAAGTCTTACAGGATATGATTTGTATGTCATTGACGGTCAGCACTATTTCAGTTATAATAACGCAATTAGGTTTTGCATTCTGCCAAAAAAAGTTGTCCAATTTCACATTCTCAAAAAATGGAATAAAGTAAACAAGCCCCATTTTACAATTTACGGAACATTAAAGTTTGATACAGGCTACGTATGGCAGGATCATCATAGAGAAAAGAATTCATTATCAAACAGTTTCCTGTTTGGCTCAGGAATAGGAGTTGATGTGCTCACATACTACGATATCGTTTTTAACTTTGGCTATGCAATCAACAAGAAGGGTACAGGCGGTTTTACATTCGGATTCAAGGCTCCCATTTATTAGATTCAATTCTTAGAACCAAAAATTATCCTGTAAAAATAATGTTAATACCTCTTGCATTTATGGCACAGAGATTGACTTTCTGTGTGTAAAATATCAAAAACAGAGGCATTTCCGCAACTACAGCGGACAAAGCCTTGCTGTTTATGACAATTTGACATAAAAAATTTAGATTAGAAAGAAAGGAGACAAAAAGATGAAATTTGACGAATCACTACTCAATCAGCTGGAGAGCGGAGATGTTAACATACTTCCTGTAATGAGCATAGACGGCAGTTCAAAGTTGAATCAGTTAGAGTTGCCCAATACATTGCCGATTTTGGCACTGCGTGATGCAGTGCTTTTTCCCGGGACAGTCCTTCCAATCACAGTAGGAAGAGACAAGTCCATGAAACTTGTGCGCGCTTTATACAAAACCACTAAGATTATTGGCACTGTTACTCAGATAGATATAAAGAAAGAAGACCCTGCGCAAATAGATTTGTACGAAATCGGCACATCCGCAAAAATACTTAAGCTGATAGAAATGCCTGACGGTGATGTAACGGCTGTCTTGCAAGGCATTAAAAGGTTCAAACTTAATAAGATAATCGCGACAGACCCATATCTTCTTGGAACTGTCGAGAACTTAACAGATACTTTTGCGGATATCAAAGTTGATAAAGACGCAGAGGCCCTTTCTGACTCTATTAAGGAATCTGCACTGTACATCTTAAAGATGAGTCCGCACCTTCCCCAGGAGGCGGAGTTTGCAATTAAAAATATTGAATCATTTGAGTTTTTAACAAACTTTATTTCTGTTAGCCTAGAGGACCAGACAATAATTGACAAGATGGGCTTGCTTGCAGAAGGAGATGTAAAACAAAGAGCATATAAACTTCTTGCATTACTGAACAAGCAGATTGAAATTCTAAAAATCAGGAATGACATTCAGCAAAAAGTTAAGACAGAAATTGACCAGCAGCAAAGGGAGTATTATCTTAATAATCAGCTGAAAACCATTCAGGAAGAGTTAGGCATGGATAACAATAACAAGGACCTGAATGATTTGAGAAAAAAGGCAGCCGATAAAAAGTGGCCGGATTACGCAAAGAAGGAGTTTGAAAAGAGTGCAGCAAGATTGGAGAAGGTAAATCCAAGCTCTCCGGATTATAATGTTGAACTGAATTACCTTGAATTTTTGGTTAGTCTTCCGTGGAATGAAACCACTCAGGATAACTTGGATTTAAAGCATGCCCAAAAAGTTCTGGATGATGATCATTACGGTCTGGACAAAGTCAAGGAGAGAATCATGGAATTCCTTGCTGTTCTCAAACTTAGAGGAAATATGAAGTCCCCTATCATTTGTCTTTACGGCCCTCCGGGGACAGGTAAAACATCTCTTGGAAAATCTATTGCAAAAGCGCTTGGAAGAAAATATCAGAGAATTTCTCTTGGTGGTTTGCATGATGAGTCAGAAATCAGAGGACACCGCAAAACTTATATTGGAGCAATGCCGGGAAGAATTATGCAGGCTATCAACAGATCAGGTTCATCTAACCCTGTAATTGTTCTGGATGAAATTGACAAAGTGAGCAGCGATTATCACGGGGACCCCGCTTCAGCCTTACTGGAGGTTCTTGATCCTGAGCAGAATGTAACGTTCCATGATAATTATCTGGATATAGATTATGACCTGTCGAGAGTATTATTTATTACCACGGCAAATAACATCGGCACTATTCATTCTGCGCTAAAAGACAGAATGGAAATGATACAGCTTTCCGGTTATCTTGCAGAGGAAAAGTATCATATTGCAAAAGACTATTTGGTGCCAAAACAAATTGAGGCCCACGGTCTTAAAGATGAACAGCTGAAATTTGGAGACGGCGCCATTGAGGAGATAATTGATGAGTACACAAGGGAGAGCGGAGTCAGACAGCTGGATAAGCAAATAGCAAAAGTTGCAAGACACAATGCAATGAAAATAGCTATGGATGAGAAGCCGACGGACCCGATAGTAGTTAAGGATGTGAAAGAAATTCTTGGACTTCCCTCAAATATGCATGACTTGCAAAAGGGGAATGAAGCGCCGGGAGTTGTTACGGGACTTGCATGGACAGAGATGGGCGGAGAAATTTTGTTTGTTGAGTGCAGCAAGAGCGATGGCAAGGGAATGCTCACAACCACAGGCAATTTGGGAGATGTAATGAAGGAGTCTGCAACTATTGCTTATCAATATTTGAAGGCCCATCCGCAACTTCTTGGAATGAAAATAACGGACATTAAAAAGAAGGATTTGCACATCCACGTTCCTGAGGGAGCTATACCAAAAGACGGGCCTTCCGCAGGTATCACAATGGTGAGTGCAATGGCCTCTGCACTAATGGGTAAAAAGGTGAAAAGCGGGATCGCAATGACGGGAGAGATGACGTTAAGAGGGAGGGTTTTGCCTGTGGGCGGAATAAAAGAAAAAATTCTTGCAGCAAAGCGGGCAGGCATTAGCACAATCGTATTAAGCGTTGAAAATGAAAGAGATATAAAGGAGATAAAACCAATCTACATAAAAGGATTAAAATTCCATTACGTTAAGACAATGGATGAAGTTCTTAAATTTATATTCTGATAATCCTGCAATTGGTGTATTTTTGCATCAATAATTGTTAATTAAAATGGATGTAAGAATTCAACAAGAATGGAAAGAAGTTCTGGAAGAGGAATTTAGGAAGGATTATTTTAAAAATCTTGTTGAATATTTGCATAAAGAAAAAAAGAGCGGGCAGATGATTTATCCCCCCGGCTCTCTTATTTTTAATGCATTTAACCTCACTCCGTTCAACAAGGTCAAAGTTGTAATTTTAGGGCAGGACCCCTATCATAATCCTGGTCAGGCTCATGGCTTGAGTTTCTCTGTGCCTGAGGGAGTTATAGCGCCACCGTCTTTAAAAAACATATATAAGGAGATTGAATCTGACCTTGGAATTTCTTTGCAGGGAAAGAGCGGAAATCTCGAGGGCTGGGCAAGACAAGGAGTCTTTATGCTTAATGCTATCCTGACAGTACGCGCGGGCAGCGCCGCAAGTCACAGCAGAATCGGATGGGAAAAATTTACAGATGCGGTCATTCAAACTTTATCAGATAAGAAAAACGGAATAATTTTTATGTTGTGGGGAAATTTTGCTCGCAGCAAGAAAGCTCTGATAGACAGCACAAAACACACGGTACTTGAGGCGGCGCATCCCTCTCCTCTTGCAGGCGGAGCATTCTTTGGATGCAAGCATTTTTCCAAGTGCAATCAAGTTTTAACATCTGAAGGATTATCTCCAATTGACTGGAGCAAATAATACTTAATTTTTTCTGAACAATTAGTGTATGTTTGCACTTGAATTTGCATTTGCCTAACTTTACAATAAATTTACATTTGTTTATGAAGGAACGTAGAGCAATTTTTCCCGGTTCGTTTGACCCGTTAACTCTGGGACACATGGATGTCTTGGATTCTGCATTAAAACTATTTGACCATGTGACAATTGCTGTGGGATACAATAGCACAAAAGAGGCGGCAGGTTTTTTTCCTGTAGCCACAAGAGTTAAAATTATTAAAGACGCCATTGAATGTTACGGAGACTGTGTAAGTCTTTGTACTTATAAGGAGCTGACAATCAATCTCTGCAATAGACTTAACGTTCACTATATTGTAAGGGGCTTAAGAACCACCACGGATTTTGAATTTGAAGGAGTTGTTGCTCAGGCTAATAGAGTTTTAGACCCAAAGGTCACAACGGTTTATGTTCCTGCAAGCCATGAGTTTTCTTTTATATCCTCAACTGTTGTAAGAGATATTCTAATCCACCGCGGAGATGCCTCCAAATTTCTTCCAAAAGGCGTTGACATTGAGAAGTATCTTAAGGAGAGACATAAAATTAAGCATCCTAAAAAGTAACTTCGCCGTGTCTTTGTCAAAACAGCGGGGCTTAATTTTTGGAGCATAACAAAAATATGCAAAAGAATATTTTAACAGCAGCAAGTTTTTTATTTGCTGCAGCTTTGCTGACAGCATCTTTTTCTGCTGCACAGACCAAATCTAAAACAAAGACCAATTCTGCAGCGGAACAGTCTGCTGAAATAACATCAAGACCATCAGGTAAATACAAAATTACTGTTTTTCTTCCCGATAGTTTGCTTACTCACAAAGTTGTCCGCGGGGAGAAATTTTATTTGCGCAAACAAACTTGGAGCAATGCTTCTTCTATAATAATTGACTCTGCTTTTGTCTCTAATAACAACTCTATAGTTTTCATTGGGGAAAATTACAATCTGTCGGGAGGAAAAGAGAACTCTTTCACAGCAGGATGCTATGATATATGGAGAAGCAAAGGAGAGAAAGTGTGTAGTATTTTCTACTCCTCTGAAGAGGGAGGAAAATTTACTGAAACATATAGAGTTCAGAGAAAAAAAAATCCTTGGTTACAAGATGTTATGGTTGTCAAGGGAGGTTCAGAAAACAACATTTATCTTAAGCTGCAAAACTATTCCAATCTTATGCTGATGCTTAGCTCAAACAATTCTGCAAAAGGGGATGCGGCAGACAAAGAGATTAAAAAAATTGGCACTGATTCTTTAAATCATGTAATTCCAAACCTGAAGTTTCTCTCCAACAAAGAGTGTCCAAATTCTCTGGTGAATATTTTGCTTTCATACGGGATAGGAAAGCTCCCGGAAAATTTTGACGGAACAGGTCCGCTTCCTTTTGCAGATGACAGAATGATTTATACAAATTATGGTGAACGTATACTTAAAAATTATCTTTACGCTCTACAATATAATTCCAGAGACACAATTTGCGTCAGGTTAGATAAATTACTGAATAACAGATATCTTACATCTGACAAATTAAAAGCTGCAATTGCTCTTTCCTGTTTTGATGTCTTTAAGAATGCAGATGTAATGGGAGCAGAAAGCGGAGCAATTCACATTGGTCAGAAATATATTCTAAATAAAATAATTTCAGTTCCCGACAGTACCTTTTTTGAGGTACAGTACTACACAAAATTGAATGAAAATACTCAGCTTGGAATGAAAGCTCCCGCCCTTGAGTTAAAAGACACGTCCGGAGTTGCTAAAAACATTAACGGCACTGTTGGAGAATATACAATAATGTACTTCTATTCCGATGATTGCGCATACTGCAAAATTGAGACTCCAAAGCTTGTAAACTTTATTAATACCTATGCAGACACACCGCTCAATATATATGCGGTTTACACAGGAACTGATATGACGGCATGGAAAAAATATATATTAAATTTTTCATCCGTTAATCCATTCGCAAATTGGATCCACGTTGCGGATTTGGCGAGAGAAAGCAATTTTCCGCTTGTTTACGGCGTTATTTCCACTCCGACCATGTATTTGCTCAACAGAGAAGGAAAAGTCATTGGAAGGGAGGTAAAAACGAATGAAATAAAAGATATTCTGCAGGGGGAAAAAAAGAAAAGAGACGGGTATGACGCTTTTTTTGAGAGGATGTTAAAGCAAATAAAACCTCTAAGCACACAAAATGTTGAGGACATGATAGATCTGCTTTATAATCAACTCACAGGGGAAAAAGATACAGCATCGGAAGCAGGCAAAAATTCAATTACAAACATGAGCCGGGAACGCAAGGATTTGTATTGCGATATTTTCAGAGAACTGTATGTAGACTTCAAGAGCTCTGATGATTACGCCATTCAAGAAGGAGCCGCTTATGCAGGGGAAAAATATATATGCGGCAAGGGAGACTTATGGGAAGACAAAACATTTGTAGAATCTGTCGGGAGAGCAATAAAAGCCTTTAACAAAAACAAACTTGGCAGCAAGGCGGCAGATGTCAGGTTAAAAGATATTTCCGGAATCTCTATAAATCTTTATGATATACATAAAGAGTATAAAGTGTTATACCTCTATAACCCTACTTGCGGCATCTGCAGGGAAACATCAAAACAGATGAAAGAAATTTATTCAAACATACGCAACAACATAAGGGCAAAAAAGAGTAAATTTGGAGTTGAGTTTCTGGGGATATACACAGGGGGAGATTATTCCGCATGGATAAGTTACGTTGCTAAAAATGGGTTTGAATGGAAAAACTTGTGGGACAAGGATGGTGATGGCGGACTAAGAAACTTGTATGATGCAGAAAGTGTTCCGAGCATATATCTTCTAGACAAGAATAACATAGTAATTGCCAAGGATATAACACCTGAAACTCTGCAGCAGTTGCTGAACAGACTATAAAAACTAAATACATGATTGCCGGTAAATACCTGGAATTTTACAACAAACTTTCTGATAAAATTCCAACCAAGAGGATGTTTCATGACGCTCTCAGTACGCTTGCGTTTGGAACTGACGCTTCATTCTACAGACTGATTCCAAAACTTGTAATTAGAGCAAGTTCTACAGATGAAGTCATATACATTTTGAATATAGCGCACAAGATGGACATACCCATCACGTTCCGCGCAGCCGGCACTTCATTAAGCGGCCAGGCAATTTCCGATTCCGTATTAGTGATTGTATCTCAAGGATTTACACACCACAAAGTATATGCAAGAGGAGAAAAAATCCTGCTTGAGCCAGGAATCAGGGGAGCAATGGCAAACAGACTTCTTGTAAGATTTGGCAGAAAAATAGGACCGGATCCGGCATCTATTGACGCAGCCATGATTGGAGGAATCGCAGCCAACAATGCAAGCGGAATGTGCTGCGGAACAAGCCAAAATTCATATAAAACAATTGCGGATATTGATATTGTACTCAGCGACGGTTCTGAACTTAACACCGCCTCCCCTACTAGCTGCAGATCATTTAGAAAGACTCACAAACAGCTAATTAGCGGATTGGAAGCTATATCAAAAAAGATAGCCGGAGACAAGGTGCTGCATGACAGAATAGAGAGAAAATATAAAATAAAAAACACTACCGGCTATAGCTTAAATGCATTTGTGGATTACGATGAAGGGATAGATATTATCAAACATTTGATAATAGGTTCTGAAGGGACGCTTGCATTTATCTCCAACATCACATACAATACTGTTGTTGAACATAGATTTAAATCTCTTGCTCTAATAATATACCCCACCATTAAGGATGCTTGCAGTGCTGTGCAAATCATTAAGCAACAGCCTGTTTCCGCAGCTGAAATTTTGGACAGAGCAGCAATAAAATCAGTTGACCAGGCACCGGGTATCCCTGAATTTTTAAAGACACTTCCGGACGGAGCATGCGCGCTGTTGGTAGAAACAAGAGGAGAAGATGAAGTTTCACTGGAGGCAAATGTTAAGTCAATTTCAGAGAGCATAAAATATATTAAGACTTTATTCCCGATAGAATTCACAACTGACGAGAGCAAACAAGACACTCTTTGGAAAGTTAGAAAAGAAACTTTGCCAACGGTAGCCGGCATGAGAAGACCCGGAACAACCGCCATAATTGAGGATATATGTTTTCCTGTTCCAAAGCTTGCGGAGGCTGTCACCGAGCTGCGTGAATTATTTGATAAAGACGGATATTCACAAGCGGTTATTTTTGGACACGCACTTGCCGGGAATCTGCATTTCATGTTCAATCAGGCATTTAACACGCAAGAGGAAGTTGACAAATACGCCAAGTTTATGGATGACATAACCACGATGGTGGTCTCCAAATATGACGGTTCTTTAAAAGCGGAACATGGCACGGGAAGAAACATGGCGCCGTTTGTTGAGAAAGAGTGGGGAGAGCAGGCATACGCTTTAATGAAACAAGTAAAAAATTTGTTTGACCCTAAGGGAATCCTTAACCCTGGAGTAATTCTAAATTCGGATGCGCAGGCGCACATTAAAAATTTGAAACCATGTCCCGCCGTTTCTGAAACAATTGATAAGTGCATGGAGTGTGGTTTCTGTGAAAGATCTTGTGTAGCAGAGGGTTATACGCTATCACCAAGACAAAGAGTCAGCGGATACAGAGAAATGAAAAGGCTGGAGAAGACTGGTACTCAATCCGCAGTTCTGGCAGAAATGCAAAAGAGATATGCATTTTGGGGTCCGGGCTCTTGTGCAACAGATAGTTTGTGCGCAATAGCATGTCCGGTGAACGTTGATACAGGAAAACTCACAAAAGAGCTGCGTCACGAATCCCATTCTGAAAAAGCTGAAGAAAAAGCCGTTAATATTGCTAAACACATGAGCCAGATAGTATGGCTAATCAGAGCAGGATGGAATTTTGCCTATTGGATGAGAATATTATTTGGCAAGAAAGTGTTTGGCGCTTTGGCTTGGTTTGCAAGAGCAATCACAGGCGGTATTATCCCCGCATGGAATCCATATTATCCTAAGGGAGGCGGAAAAATAACTAAGTCCAAACTTCCAGAATATAAGGAGTCTACAAGTACAAGTACACTTCAGACTTCTAAGGCAAAAAATGGCAAAGTTGTGTATTTTCCATCTTGCATCACCAGAACAATGGGAAATTCTAAGGATTACAGAGATGCACTTACTCTTACTCAAATTACTGAGAAATTAATTAAGAAAGCGGGATATGAAGTTGTATATCCTGCAAACCTAAAACATCTTTGCTGCGGCATGGCTTTTTCCAGCAAGGGATATGTAAAAGCAGGAACTTTTTTAAGCGACAATCTTAAAAGAGAACTTGTAATTGCGTCAGAGAATGGGAAATACCCCATTCTCTGCGATATGTCTCCATGCTTATACACAATGAAAGAAAATTTTGGAAAAGAACTAAGAGTCTATGAGCCTGTAGAATTTAGCAGAAAGTTTTTGATTCCAAAATTGAGAGTCAGGAAATTGAATAAGAGTGTCGCCGTTTTTGCCGTTTGCACAGCCAAAAAGATGGGAGTTGACAATATGCTTTATGATATTGCCAAGGCATGCGCAAGAAGAGTTGTTATTGTAGATGAAAATTGCTGCGGATTTGCCGGAGATAAAGGCTTTATGCTGCCAGAACTTAATGAGAACGGATTAAGAAATCTGCAGGCTCAAGTAGCTGATTGTAAGGAAGGTTACGCAACAAGCAGAACATGTGAAATTGGATTGTCAAACTACGGAAAGATTACATTTAAGTCCATCCTGTATTTGATTGATGAAGCCTCAAATTGATAATTAGGTCTTTAAAAAAATAACAGATTTTATCATGTACAAAATAACATCACACCCTATTTTGGATCTTCCAAAAGGGGAGTCCGTAGAGTTTTTATTTGAGGGACATAAAATTAAGGGGATTAAGGGACATACAATTGCTGCAGCCCTTCATCAGGCCGGATATCCAGTTCATAATCATAGTCTTAAAGAGAGAAATAGAACTCTTGAATGCGGAATCGGAAAATGCGGAGCATGCGAGATGCTGGTAGATGGCCACGTACGCAGAATATGCATAACAAAAGTTGACGGCGTTAAAAAAGTTGAGAGGATTGGAGATGCCAATTCCATGCCTGCAAACGGAGATATGTTTAAGCTTGCGCAAAGCGATGACAGGCAGGCGGCAAAACAGAAAAAAATCCACAAAACAACTGTCGCGATAATTGGTGCAGGTCCTGCAGGTCTGGCAGTTAGAGAGGAGTTAAATAAAGCAGGAGTTGACAATCTTGTTATAGACAACAACTCAAAAATAGGAGGTCAGTTCAAAATGCAGACTCACCAATTTTTCTTCTTTGAAAAGGAGAAAAAATTTGGCGGCATGAGAGGTTTTGACATTGCAAAAACTTTAGCCGGAGAATCAAGTGACGGCATCATGCTTAATTCTGTAGTGTGGGATATACTGCAAGACAAAAGACTGGCAATAAAGAATATAGAGACCCAAGAGGTATCTTATGTAGATGCTGACCAGCTTGTTGTTGCAGCGGGCGCTCTTCCGTTTATGCCCGCATTTAAGAATGATGATCTTCCGGGTGTTTATACTGCGGCCGTAGTTCAAAAGATGATGAATACAGAGTTCACTCTTCTAGGCAAAAATATCTTGACGGTTGGGGCGGGAAATATTGGATATCTTACTTCATATCAAGCTATTCAGGCTGGCGCGCATGTAAAGGCCATAATTGAAGGAATGGACCACGAGGGAGGATTTCCGGTTCAGGCAAACAGAGTCCGCAGACTTGGCATACCTATTATGACATCCCGCGTAATTATGGAGGCAATACCTAATAAGGATATGACCGGAATTACAGGGGCAATCATAGCAGAGTGCAAAAACTTCAAACCTATTGCTGGAACGGAAAAAAGGATTGACGGCATAGATTGCATCAATATCTGTACCGGATTGTTGCCTGACAACCAGCTTCTTAGAAAGGGAAATGAAGTATTTGGACGTGCATGTCGCGGAGTTGGAGATGCAGTAAGAATTGGAGAAGGCACCTCTGCTGTTTTAAGGGGCAAACAATGCGCTTATGAAATTATGGAGGACCTTGGAACAAGATTTAATTATGACAATTACTTATCTGTTTCCAAAGAATATATTGATTCTCAGCAGCATCCTATTAAAGTTATATCGGAGCCAGATAAACCTTCAGCAAAAAGAATGGCAGAGAAAGGTTTTGTAATTGCAGACTGTCTTTACGGTTTTGCATGCAATCCTTGCTCGTTCTCCTGTAAACAGGGTGCCATTACAAAGAGCTCAACATCAAGCGTTCCTGTAATCGACTATGATAAATGCATCGGCTGCATGGAGTGCGTAACTCAATGTCCGGGACTTGCAATTTTTGGATATCGCCTTGCAAAAAGACAGCTATTCCTGCCTATCGAATTTGACGTCAAAGAGGGAAGCAAAGTATTTCTGGTAGATGACAGCGGGAAAAAAGTTGGAGAAGGCACTCTAGATAAGGTGGTTAAAAAGCAGAATAAGACAAATACGGCAATAGTGTCAGCTACAGCTATTTATGATAGCAAAGGAAAAATCTGTCGCGATGCAAAAGATGAAGAGCTGCTAAAAGCAAGAGGATTTATTACTAAAGAGAATTATCCTGAGCCATTAAAGCTTACCCCTGCAAAATCCGATAATGCAGATACTTATGTTTGTTTCTGCGAGGACGTCAAGCTAAAAGATTTGCTTGAAACTCTTAAAGGACGTACCAGTATTACAGCAAGAGAACTAAAACACATCACCAGAATTGGAATGGGAGTTTGCCGCGGAAGCAGATGTCTTCCTAGAGCAAAGCAAGTTCTAAAGGGCTATGGCATAGAGGTTACCGGAGAGTTTACACCTCGCGGCCCAATGGCTAATTTGGTAGAGATTGGAAATCTTTGCAACGTTAAAAAGAATGATATCATTATCACGACAGACAAGTGTACATCTGCAAAACCGATTAAAGTTGGTGCCTTTGTTGCCGGAGGCGGAATGGCCGGAACTGCAACGTTTAGATATCTTGCGGAAGCGGGATATCAACCGGTACTGATAAATAAAGAGACCGGCAGCTCCTGGAGATGTATAGGCGGAGGAAGGCCTGCGTTCTCGGTCCCTGCTCTTGCTGATATTGCTAACGGCAACCTTCAAATCTTCAGAGAGTTGCAAAAGAAAGGCAATATAGATTTTAAGATGACAAGGTATATTAGTTTTGCCCATGATGAAAAAACTTATAAAGACCTTGACGCATCACGCGCATGGTCAAAGGCGTACATGATAGAGAAGAAAGATTTCCAAAAAGAAATTTCAGAATACTTTAATCCTACTTTAGACATCTACACACATGCCTTAATATCAGAGGATTGCTGGCAGGCAACACCGGGACGTACGATAGACCTTGTAAGACAGATTGGGATCAAGAAAGGAGGCATTGTATATGAAGACACTGAGCTTGTGGAGGTTAGAAAAGTTGGAGGAATGTATCATATTCTTGTTAAGATGCCGGATGGAAAATATCAGAAATATGAGAGTGAAGTTTTTGTAAACGCATTAGGACCGGGTGCGGAAAAATTTGCAAGACAGCTTGGAATTGAGACGCATCTGTATCCTGTAAGACATCAGGCATTTATAACAAAGCGGCTTCCTCTTATAGGAAGGGAGGGAGACTCTCTGGACATGCTTATTGACAGAAGGAATTATAAAGGATTCTCCGCCGTCTATGGTCAGCAGTTTGCACACACAGGTCAAATAATTGGCTGTGCTTCACCGGAGAACAATGCCACAGAAGGGGGTAAAAATTTAAAGGTTAACACTCAAGAATTTATTGAGATTGTTTCTGAAGTTTTTACAGACTGGATTCCAAAACTTAAGGGAATGAGCGTTCAGGCAACATGGTGCGGCTATTACACAGAGCCTCGCTATATCATTGACCCTCAATTAGGTCTGTTTGTGGGAATGAGAGGTCACGGCTTTATGCTTTCTCAATACATAGGCAAGCTTTATGTTGATGCCCTGCAGGGAAAGAAGGTTCCTGATTACTTCAAACGTTTGGGAATCAACGGAGACGGACTGGCAGAGAATGCTTTTGCATAATATCAAAAGAGAGTGCTTTGCATTCCCTATAGTTTATTAAAATTAAAAAGCCCGGTCACAATTGGCCGGGCTTTTTATATATCTGTCGAGATAAAACTATTTAGCGACTACCTCTTGAATCAAAGTTTCAATAGCACCGTCCGAATAAGTAAGTACAGCTTTAACTATGTGAGAACCCGCAGTTAAAGCTATTGCATCACCTGCATTCTTTGTTTCCCCGTCAAAATACCATACTACAGATGAAGGCGTTACAGATGACTTATTTAATGAAAGAGTGAAAGTATCACCTGCGCTATATGATTTCTTAGCGGATGCCATGGCGTTATAACCTCTTGCCCCTAAAACAGTTGTAGGTCCCATTGCCAAAGTAAAAGTAACATTGGTGCCTGACTCGGAAATTGCAGACAAATTATATCCAGTATAGTTTCCGGCCCAATCCTTTGCTGCAGGAGTTGTTGAAGCTGAAAATTCTGTCTTTCCTGTCGTTCCAGGGAACGGTATCTGAGCAAGAGAAGAACGGCTGCTTGGATTAATTGCAGATTCGCCAACAGATTCTACAAGGTCACAGCATTGATGATATGGATAAGCATTAATATTATTTGATGACCACCTGCTCAGCGCCGTTACACCGCCAGCATCATTGCCTGACTTATCAACATGATAAATAAACATGCCGTGTCCAGGAATGTACGTGTCCCATCCCGTATTTTGTCTATTCTCATAAACATAGTACTCCCCGCTTGTTGTAGTCGGGGTTGTATAGGCTTTATTATTCTGTACCGGTTCTAAAGTATAAACACCAGAAGAGGAAAGTGTAGTTAAACCGCTCATCCATCCTAGCATAACACGCTCAATAGCAGTCAGATATGGTGGCGTATTACCACTATTAAGATAATTTCCGCTAGACATAAGAGAAAAATAAGAAAGTCCCAATGCCGTAGCATAACCGTCTGTAGCATAATTGGTATCATAGAAATCCGGCAAGCCAAGCACGTGACCAAACTCATGGCAGAATGTTCCAATTCCTGTCATAGTACTGCCGGAGATTCCTTGAATTTCATTGCTGCAGGCGTATCTATTTACATAAACACCGTCTAATTGTACAGCATAAGAATTAAGGTACCATGAATGTGGCCAAATATGGTCGGAAGAAGCTCCTTCCGCCTCACTTGGTCCGGCGTAATAACAGTAAACATTATCAACTTCTCCATCTCCGTCATTATCATAATCGGCAAAATTAACACCTGCAGCATCAGCAAGCTGACAAGCCTCCGCAACCATTTGCTGAGGACGAAGATCATTAGAGCTGCCGGAAGATTCTCCGTAATATGCGTAACCATGACTGAGCGTAAGAGGGCCAACAACTGTGAAAACAGGATTGAATGCAGAAGAAGAATTCTCTGTATAATATTGTTTTACAGAACCGGTGGCACCGTTAACAGAATACCCGGTCTGATTCATAAGATTATCAAAAGCCGTAAGAGGAGTTGATTCAACAAATTGCAAATCAGAGAATTGAATTAAAAGAACCAAAAACTTTTTAGTACCCTGCGTCATAGAAGAAGCGGACAATGATGTATATGAGGGCAGACCTGACTTTGTAGAGATTGTCATTTTATTCATTTCCAAGTTCTTTGCATATACCTGCTTTCTCATATTCATAGCATTCTGTACCGCAGATGCAGGCGGAATAATGTTGCTGCCGTCAGAACTTGCTGATACTGCACCGCTAACCTTTTTAGCGCCCTTAACAGAAACTCCGGCAGCATTAAATGTTGCGTAATAATAATAGCCATCGGAAGCCCTGGTTACCAGATTATTCCCGCAAGTAGTCCAGTGCAAGAATTCATCTCCGTGAAGGCGTACAGTAATTGTGGTTCCATCCGGCTGTTTAACCGTAATAGGAAACGGATAAGCCGGTATCGCATTGGAAGTTGCAGGAAAACAGCAAACTATCAATGATGTTAATATGTATAAAAATAAAATTTTCTTTCTCATAGCCTGTTATTTTTTAATAATGAAACCTAAACCGGAATCTGAATTATACAGCCAAACATTGCCATTCTCAGACTTTAAAATTTGCACAGTGTATGTACCTGCCAATGTACCTGTTACATAATTTTGAGCAACGGTCAAAGTAAATGAAGTTGTATTGGACAAATCCAAAGGAATACCTTCAAAACTGCAGAATGAATCGCTAAACACATTCTGTAACCTGAACGCATAATTTGTTCCGGATGTCATCATTGAGTATTGGTCTGAATACTGCGTATACTGTATTTTTGCAGTCTCTCCATCATAAATACCTGCTGATGAAAGTTTTAAGAACGGGATAGTTTGCTGCTGAAGGCTAAGCGTATCAGACAATGCAGAGTTCTTATCCTTGCAAATAATAGAAGCATTTCTGTCTGCACCTGTAAGGTTCTCATCAATAATCAAATCCATTCTTGTAGTTGAAACTGATTTTGTTGAGGAGAATCTAAGCCAGCTTGGAGTATTTAATATGCTCAAGTCGTATCCCGACAGGTTAGATCTCAGCACTACAATGTATGTACCGCCCCTATAATCCAACGCTGTTGCACCTGTTGACAATTCAACCAAATCTTTTTGTGATTGAGTTATCTTTACCGTATCCGAAATACCACCGCCAACAAACACAATTTTACCGGTTCTGCTGCCATCTGTAATTCCTGCAGAGATATGGTACACCTCTGCTGTTGAAGAAGATGAAGTCATCTTTGTAATCCACGCAGCCCCCTCTACTATAGAAGAAGTATAACTGGTATTTGAACTTACTGATATGGAAACATCTGTTTCAGCGGAGGAAACCGTTACATTTCCCGGAGAAACGGTCAAATACTTTTTCTCTGATTTACTGCATGATACAATAGAAACCAAAATTGTTACGCATGCAAATAGAGTTAAAAAATTCTTCATAAAAATCTTGTTATATTCTAATTAAACTATTTATTTTCTTCCAATTGCATAATAATCAAATCCTGCGGCGCGCATCTCATCCGGAACAAAAATATCTCTTCCGTCGACTACAATTTTACCCTTCATCAGCTTTTTCACTTTCTCCAAATTTGGCAGTCTGAACTCTTTCCACTCAGTTACAAGAGCCAGAGCATCAGCATCTTTAACTGCATCAAACATACTATCGCAATAAGTGACAATATCTTTTAGGTAAACCCTTTTACTCTCAGGCATTGCTATGGGATCATAAACCTTTACTTTTGCGCCGGCCTTAACCAGCAGTTTTGCAGTCACTATAGAAGGAGCTTCCCTCATATCATCGGTTTCCGGCTTAAATGCCAAGCCCCACATTGCTATTGTTTTCCCCTTCAATTCGTTTTTAAATGCTTTTTGCAATTTCTGGAAAACAATCTTTTTTTGTTCTGCATTAACATCTTCAACGGCCTGAATCACTCGCATTTTATAGCCATTTTCAGCTCCTGTTCTTATCAAAGCCTTAACATCTTTTGGGAAGCATGAGCCGCCGTAACCGCAGCCGGGGAATAAAAATTTATTCCCTATCCTAGTATCTGAAGCCATTCCGGCTCTTACATTTTCAACATCAGCACCTGTTATCTCACACAGCCTTGCTATCTCATTCATAAAGCTGATTCTTGTAGCAAGCATAGAGTTTGCAGCATATTTTGTCATCTCTGCAGACATGATATCCATCCAGATAATTCTATAGTTAGAGAGCTGGAAAGGTCTGTAAATCTTCTCCATAATCTTGCGAGCCTTAAGAGATTCAACTCCTACCACAACTCTATCTGGAGACATAAAATCTTTAATAGCCGCTCCCTCCTTAAGAAATTCAGGATTAGACGCAACATCAAAAGGGATGTCAGCCTTTCTCTTTTTAAGCTCTTTCTCAACTGCCGCTCTGACCTTTATAGAGGTCCCGACAGGCACCGTGCTCTTTGTAATAAGGAGCGTGTATTTTTTAATATACTTTCCAAACGTAGAAGCCACATCAAGAACATAATGCAAATCTGCACTTCCATCTTCTCCGGGAGGGGTACCAACAGCAATAAAGACAGCATCCTGATCCGCAATGCAATCAGGCAGTGACGTTGTAAAATGCAATCTGCCGTCTGCCACGTTCTTTTTAACTAGGGCTTCCAAGCCCGGTTCATAGATTGGGACTATTCCGTTGTTCAACCCGTCAATCTTCTTTTCATCAATATCAATGCAGGTTACGTTAATACCCATTTCTGAAAAACAAGTCCCGGAAACAAGTCCAACATATCCGGTACCAACTATTCCAATGTTCATATCAAGTAGGTAAAATTGTTCATATTGTGCGGTCAGACCGCAACTTTAAATCATACAAATTTAGTAAATAATGCTCATTTTAAGAATTTTAAATAAGAACTATTATAAACTGCCAAATACACAACAGTTGCAACAAATAACGGGAGTTGGCATCTTCTTTTTATATTTGCACTACCAATTGGGGGTGTTCTGGTTTTGACATCAGATTAATTGGACAGCAAGCGTGCCGAGCGTTGGGAGCGTAGCTCGTAAATATCCAACTTTCAGCCATTAACTGGCGAAAATAACTTAAGACTTGCTGCGTAATTAGGCCAAGCTTAATTACCTTAATCGCATCCGTCTAGGACGGGAGCGACAAGTATCCCGCGGCGCTTTTTTTTCTCTATGCCGCCGCATATGGGATATCATTAAAGAGAGATGCCGGAGCGGACTCCTTTAAAACTCCCTAAGAATCAAAGGATAAGATGCAGATGGCCTGTTCGGAAGCAGTTTGCATACAAAAATCAAATCCGGACTGCGCACGAAGAAAACCGCCTGATGGTTTGGTTGGACAGCGGTTCGACTCCGCTCACCTCCACAAAAAAAGCTCAGCTAACGCTGGGCTTTTTTTGTGGAGGTGAGCGGAGCTTGCATGTAAACATTATCGCAGTCCAGCGCCAGATGTTTTAATTTAATATCTTTGCGGCACTTATAAAACCCACAGAGATATGTCATTTGTTACAAAGGAGAAATTATTCTCCAAGAATTTTTTTATTACCTACGTATTGCTTGTAGGAGGATGTTTTGTGTTTGCTCTTGGGGCAGTGCTTCTTGTTGAGCCATACGGTTTTGCACCCGGAGGAACATACGGACTTGCAATGGTATTCCACCACCTTTGGGGATGGAGAACAGAGACAACCGCGCTATGTATGGACATTCCCCTATTGATTATTGGCATTCTAGTCATAGGCAAAAAATTTGGCATAAAGACCATGTTATGCACTTTCCTTATCCCTCTGTTTATGTGGATATTGCACAATACTCACGGCTACGATTCTTTAATTGAACCGGGTATATCAGATATGAATCTCTTTAAAAACCAACTGCTTGCAGCCATCTTCGGAGGCATAATATACGGCATCGGACTTGGCATGGTATTCAAATCTCGCGCAACATCAGGAGGCTCAGACATTATCTCTATGATTGTAAACAAGTATTTTCATATCTCCATGGGGACGGCTGTAATTATTGTTGACGGTATCATTACCCTATCTACCGTAATTGCATTTGGAGACTGGAAGCTACCAATGTACTCATGGATAATCATTTTCATAGAAAGCAAAATAATTGACCTAATAATAGATGGTTCATCTGTCAAGACAATGATGATTGTATCAGAAAAGATGGAGTCCATTAAAGAGATCATTATTAAGGATTTGGGAAGGGGAGCAACGCTAATACCGGCTATAGGAATGTATAAGGGAGAACAAAGAAATATCATCTACACTACAATGACAAGACGCGAGATGATAACACTCCGCTATAAAATTGCAGAAATAGACCCGCGCGCATTTATCAATGTAATAGAGTCTTCAGAGATTCTTGGAGAGGGATTCAAAAATATAAAAGAGTAGCGGCATGCCGCTTTGCCTAATATTCTGCACCTATTCTGCGGCAAGTTGCGCTGCAACCTTTAGAATTTCCTCCTGGGAAGAAATTTTGTAACCTTGGCTCATATAAACAATTGTACCGTTCGGCTTAAGGAGAACAAGTATTGGGTAATTGCCTAGGAATTTTGCTTTTGCAGCACCTATCAGTGTATTCCCGACAGACTTTCCTTTAATTATTTTATCTCCTGTCGTATCCTCATTATCGGCCTTTATAAAAATCATTTTTATGCCGGATTTTACAAACTCCTCTTGGGATTTTTCATAATCAACAATCAGATGCCTGCTTGGCTCCTTTCCGTCTATAACGGCAACGGCAACAGATTTATTGTTAGTTATAGAATCCTTAATACCAATAGTGTGCATATCTACAACGCCCAAAGATTTCACCTCTTCTTTAACCTTTGGCATTGTGACAACAACAGTTTTAACAGAACCTTTGACATTCATTTTGGCATTTCCCTTTGTGCCATCAGGCTTAAGAATAAAATACCGCTCGCTAACTTGCACTGCTCCATCGCTGCTCCTGCTGCCGGCCATCAGCCTGTAATATCCTGCGGAAAGCTTCAATGTATCAGGGAAATTTTGAAACTTTGGATCATACTCATAATCAAGAGTTTTAAAAGCTCCATCTACAAGTTTTTGAATTGTAAATTGAGAATAATATTCCGGCTTTATTGAATTATTTTTGTCATTTTCCACTACAAGAGTACAATTATTTTGCTCTAAAGAATGTTCTAAAATTCTCTGTTCAGAACCCTTTCCATAATTGGAGGCCACTTTATCTGCACATGTAACACCTTTGATATCAGCATATTTCCATGCCGCATCTGCGGACATTCTGTACTGCACATTTCCGGTTGCCCACTCGTACCTTGCCTCTATGCCAAAACTTCTGCAGATAGCCACAAACAAAATCTCCATAGATTTCATATCAGCCTCTTTAATTTTAATCACCCCTTCCGGAGAGATTGGAACCCCATAATAATTATCAGAATTATTAAGCCATACATTATTGTTTATCCACGCAGACACGTTTGCAGGATTACTTTTAAAATCAGCAGCTTGTGAGCTAAAATACTTTTGCAGAAAACTTCTCCACGGAGTAATTTCCTCCAGCTGGATACGAGGATTTAATATGTATTCAGAAATCTTATCTTGAGTATCAAAAGCCTTAGCCGCTCTTAAATGATCCATTATAACATCACTATTCAAATCCCTCAAATCTTTATCATAAACCATTTTTAAAATATCAACTCCCTGCTTGCTCCCAAAATGAATCAGATATCTAACCTCTTTATAATTTCCGCAAGACTTCTTTAGCAAATCTCTTATACTAGCATCATATTCAGCAACTTCCGGATGCGACGCAGGATGCTTTGGATCATGTTCATAAGTTAGCAATCCCGCATTAAAATACTTAACCTCTTTCTCTATGTATGCAGAATCTGCAAAAGTTGCAACATAAGCATTCCTTAAAGAGTCCTCATACGCAAGACGTCTGCTATTTTCCCTTTCCAGCTCAGGATCAATAATATCTATAGGCAATTCACGCGGCGGAGTAAGCATCATATGGCATTCATACTCTTTTTTATCTATTTTTTTTATCTCGACAGTTACCAGCGTATCTGCCGAAAACACTTGTTTTTGAGCGTATTTATCCCCCTTGGCAGCCCATATAACTAGATCTCCGTAACCAGTGGTTAAAGAGGCAAAGCCTTCATTGTCCGTCTTAATTTTTGCAAGGGGATAATACTCTGCATAATTGTAAAGTCCAAAACTAACCTCTGCATTTTTGACAGCTCTCATTTCCGTCTGTTTGCGACTGCCCTTATTAGTGCCGACATTTTCTACAACCTTAATCCTCAACCTTTTAAAAGGAGCATAATTTGGAAGAAGATTAATTATAGAATAAAGAGGATGTATGAAATTTACCTCCTCTTTACCGCTGTATCTTCCAAAAACAGTAGTATGAACCATCATGGCCCTTTTTGCAGGTGCGGTAAACCAAGCCACATTTAATTTTGGCTCAGGCTCGCAAGCTCCTAGGTAATACCATATTCCGTCAATCCACACTTCCACCCACGCATGGTTGTCATCAGTATGAGCCCATCGCGGAGTATAACATTGTCTTGCTGGAATGCAAGCGGCTCTTAATGCGGTTACGGCAAAAGTGCTCTCCTCTCCGCAACGTCCCCAGGAAGTTTTCATAGATGCCAAAGGAGAAGATGTCCTCCCGTCAGACGCCCTATAATTCATGTGCTCATGACACCAGTGATTAACTTCCAGCGCAGCGTCATACATAGAGAGTTGCTTGCCTGTTTCCTTTTCCATCTTTGCAAAACGCTCACGCAAAGCATTGAACATCACCATTCTTGCAGTGTCCAGATTTTCATTGTTCACTCTATAAACAAGAACAAAGTGTCTAAAGATTTCCTCCGGAATTTGTTTCCCCCATCTAAAAGTCTGACGCGCTTGAATTGCGGTTTTTACCTGTGCCTCAAAGAATGACGTATCATAATCTGCCCTGTCGCTGAGCGGCATATAATCATAAAGAAATTTCAAATATTCCTTATTGTCATTATTATTCTGAGTCTCATACTTGCATGCAGATTGAGCTACAGATTGTGCTGATGAATAATCAAAAGAAAAAGAGACAAACAACAGCGCGCATGAGAGTAAAAATAACTTTTTCATAACTAAATAAATTTACTTACCTCAACAGAAATCAATGACAAGCACACCTGTTATGTTACTGTGCAAACAATTTCTGAATATCCTTAGGCTTAGAGGTTTGCGTAAGCGCAAGCATCAGCATAATTCTTGCAGTCTGGGGAGAATGATTATAACATACAGGAACTTTTTCTGAATACTCCTCTGCATTTTCATCAACTCCGCCCTTTGGAATTCTGGAACTTCTTACAACAGAAATGCCTTTAGAAACCGCATTGTCAATCTCAGCAGAAATAGCTCGGTTATAATTTCCGTGTCCTACCCCTGCTATAACAATACCTGCTGCTTTTGAGGCAATTACAGCCTTTATAGGCTCAGCGGAAGCAAATGCATAAGAGGCAACTATTTCCACTTTTGGCAAAGTTTTAAGTTCTTTGATATCAAACGGTGGCCGATAATTATATTTCTCCGCCGCAAAAGCAGAAGAGATATTTCTTACATATTTTGGTTCACCATCGCGAACATATCCTATTGGTCCAAAAACTGATTCAAACGCATCAACCGCAACGGTATTCCCTTTGTAAACATCTGCAGCGGAGAATATTGTAGCATTCATTTCTACCATAGCCCCCTTTCCTTTTGACTCAGAACTTGCAGCAGTTGCAACGGCATTGTAAAGATTCATTGGGCCGTCCGCGCTTAAAGAGGTGGAAGGACGCATAGAGCCCGTAATCACAACAGGGCATGAATGACTCAGCGTAAGATACAGGAAATAAGCCGTTTCCTCCATCGTATCCGTACCATGAGTAACAACAACGCCGTCCGCTAAATTATTTGAAAACAAGTAATCAATAGTTTTTCTCAGAGTCAGCCAAACATCCTCAGTAATATTTTGACTGGCAATATTTGTAAGCTGAATTGTATTTATTTCCGCAAGAGCATCTATCCCTGGAACACTTGCAACTATTTGCTGTACAGAAAGCTGCGCAGGCTTGTAAGAGTCATTTACAGATGAGCTGGCCGCACCTGCTATTGTACCCCCGGTTGCAATTATTGTAACCCGCGGCTTTGCAAAAACCGTAACTCCGCATAAAAAGAGGAGCAGGATCAAATTACTTATAAGAGCGGAAATAAATACTTTTTTCATACGCTTTAATTACTATTTCATAGTTACATTCCACATTGCGTGCTGCAAAGTATGGCTGGCATCATCCTGACTAATCTCCCAGCAGAACATTCCCGGAATACCAAGAGATCGCATCCATGTCCCTTTCTTAAAAATGCTCTTTGTATTATCATAACTATATGATACTGCACCGTTTGCAGGAATATACGGCACGTTTGCGGTGGAGCTCCACTTTGCAGCGCTCTTGTTTAGATTCTTATACGATACAGCAGAATCAGTTCCGGAAAATGCTTTGCGCGCATAGAAAGGAATACCCAGACGAAGTTTTGTCATTGGAGCCCCGGCATTTTTATAAGCGTTAATAGAACGCACACAGTCCCAATAAGAACCAGAATCTTGCAACGCATTATGATAATTTGGAGCGGAATCAAAGTCATAAGTCATAATATTTACAAAATCCACATACGGCATAACCGCAGCAATATCCATAAATTCATAACCGCCCGTAACAGCAACTTTATCTTTTACGTATCCTGCAAATGTAAGCAAATATGAAGTTCCCAAAGTTTCACGCAACTGCTTCATTAACAGCGTAAAATTATTGGTATCATTTGCTTTGTCTGCAGCCGCGCTCCATGCAAGTCCGGGAAATTCCCAATCAATATCAATACCATCTATCCCCCACTGTTTAATAAAAGCAAGACAATCTTCTGCAAACTTTTTCCTATATGTCTCGCTTGCTGAAATTGCAGAAAATCCGCCGTCATTTTTATTATCAGAATTGGCTACTCCATTTGTAAAAGAGAGAACTATCTTGATAGAAGGATTTTGCTTTTTAAGAGCAATGACATTTTGAAAGCGCTCCTCAGTACCCTGTAACTTAAATCCGTTGTAAACGTTTGAAGAGACGTAAACCTCTGCAAATGCGTAATTTACATAAGTAACATAAGATGGATCAGGAAGTCCCGAGCCATAATAAGTGCAGTAAACTCCAACGTCTCTGCCGGATATTTGTGACTGCATTTGGGTAACTATAGTATCAACAGAAACAGTAGTTGGAGTTGTTGGAGTGGTGGGTGTTGTGGGTTCAGGCGTTACATCTCCTTTAGAACATCCTGAATACATAAAGATTGCAGCAGATGCTGCAATCACTCCCATAATTTTGGAACTCAAAATTCCTTTTTTGCGTAACATAGTTCATAGTTTAGACGGCCAGACACACTAGCCGCTTCAAAATTACACAAAAAACATCTTAGTTAGCAAATGGCCAGCTTTTCTATAGCTTTATGTATATTATTGATTATATCTGAGGCTATTAATGAACTCTGTCCAACTGCATCTCTAGCATAATCCCCTGCTGTTGCATGAACGAAAACACCAAGTTTTGCCGCTTGCGAATAATCATTTTTCCCATACCATTCAACGTTGCATTTTTGAGCCATGATGCCGCAAATCACACCGGTCAAAACATCTCCCGAGCCTGCCGTAGCCATGCCAGGATTCCCTTTTAAGCAAAAGGATACTTCTCCATCCGATGCAGAAACCGCTGTAACTCCGCCTTTTAGTACAACAACAATACCTGTATTTTTAGAAAATTGTCTCATAAATTCCACTTGACTGCAATAATCATCAAACTTGCCAAAAAGCCTCTCAAACTCCTTTGCATGAGGCGTTAATATAGTATTGGCACAGAGCAATTTTTCAAAATGCGGAATTTCGGATAGGATATTAAGTGCATCCGCATCAATCACCATCGGGCGCGGCTCATTAAGTTCTGAATTGGCTTTAAGTAAATTAATCAATGCCGTTTTCGTTTTGCCGGATGTCCCTATGCCAGGCCCCACTGCAATACAAGTATACCTGTCGAGATTATTAATTGCAGAAGAAAAGCAATAATCGTCCTCATCAACATCTGCCATTGCCTCCGGAAATGATGCTTGCATAATATCATAAATGCGCTCCGGAATATGCACGGTCAGCAGACCACAACCTACTCTCATACAGGCTTTTGAAGCAAGAATACAAGATCCCGCCTTGCCATAGCCTCCGGCTACAATTAAAGCGTGTCCAAAATCTCCTTTATGAGCAAACTCGTCTCTTGGGAGGAAGAAATCTGCAGGCAATGACTCTTTTCTTATAAGGTCATAAGATTCTACGGTTTTCATTTGCTTAAAAAAATTAAAATAAATTTCTTCCATGATACTTGAGTTTAATAGATTTATAAATATATAAAATGTAAATTAATTTAAATAAAAAACCGGCAGATTTTTAACAGATCAGCCGGTTCTAAAGTATTAGCATCCAATTTTATAGGACGCCCTTGATTATGCTCTTTTTTGTGATCTGCCTGACAATTCCCGCGAGCAAAAGGAGGAAGAATGCAAAGAGCGATACGCGCCCGATGATGTCTCCGTATTTTACAAACACAGTAATATCATTATTAAGATTCACCTCGCCCTTTAGGTAACATCTTTTCCACCATCCTGTCTGAGAGACAATATCACCTCTTTGATTTATGAATGCGGAAACTCCCGTATTTGCGCAACGCGCTATATCTCTGCGCGTTTCAATAGCACGCAAACGTGCATAATTAAGATGCTGCCTATATCCGAAAGTATTCCCCCACCAGCCGTCATTTGTAATTACGGTCATCATCTGCGCCCCTTTCTCCACATACTGTCTAAAGTAATCTCCAAAGACAGAATCATAACAAATTGCAGTGCCCAGCATGACATCATCATGCGTTGTAAAGACAGTTGCAACTTTGTCTCTTCCATAGCTCCCAATATATCCTCCTAAATCAATTCCAAGAGATTTAAACACACTTTTGCCGTTGATAATTGGAATTGATTCTGCAAGAATAACCAGCTTATTTTTATGATAAAAGTCCGCTTGCTCTCCAACAGGTCCAACAAAAACGGCAGTATTAAAACTATCATACCAAATAGCACCGCCTGCAAGGGGTCTTGCAGTTGGAGTTGGTGCAACGTTAAGTTCATAGTATTGACTAGCAGCGCCTTCACCTACTCTATTGGTATTCATTATAGGCATATAGTAATGCTGAGTTACAGCACCAAAAATAAAATTCACTTTGTACTGCTCCGCAAAATTTTGAAACCTATTAAAAGTATAACAATCGTTAGGACTATCCTCGCTCAAGATGCCGAGTCTGTCCATAGGAGTGTAAAAAGTTTCAGGAGCCAATACCAGGAATGTCTTATCTGTCACTGCATTATGGGCAAGATTAAATAGAACGGAGTCTTGTGCCAATCTGCTCATCCCGCCAAATTTATCATTATACGGGTCAATATTTGGCTGAAGTACGGCAACTTGTTTAGTCAGCTGCTCTCCGGTTTTTTCTTTATATGAATAGTATCTTATTTGAGAACAAACTATCGGGAGTAAAATAATTATCGCGACAAATATTGCAGAAAACTTAACCGGCTCTTTTTTAGAAAATTGCAACAATACCCTAAACAGCAATACATTCACAAGCAATATCCAGAATGAGCCTCCAAGAGCGCCAAAAACAGAGTACCACTGGATGCTTTTTATAGAAGTTGCAAATGCATTACCTAGTGTCAGCCATGGCCATGTTACCTGCCATGTAGCATAAATATGTTCCCATCCAACCCATAAAAATATTAAGAACAAATACGGCAGTACGCCACCTGTCAATTTTCTAAACCAGCGGAACAATCTGAAAATGATTGCCATCTGAAGCGCATTTAAAGTAACGGCCGCTATGGCTCCGGGAAGAGTTGCAAGGTAAATCCAATATGTGGTAATAATATTCCATATTAGAAAAGTGCAATAATATATTATCCAGAAATTCTTCTTGCCATTTTCCGTTGCAATATACTCAGCCGCTAACAAAGGGAGAAACGCAACAAGCGCCACCATTCCGACATGAGGAATTATGTAAGGGATTGAGAGAAGCAAAGCGGATGCACATCCAAGCATCCATAATTTCAAATTAAAATGCACCGGTTTCTGTGTAACAGCAGCACATTTATTCTCTTTTTTATGTTTTTTACTCTCTTGCATTCTTAAGGTTTATTGTACTATATTTGTGTTTTTGCAAATATACAAAACCGGACGATATGCTGATGATTTTCTTAAAAGGTCTTATTGTTGGTCTTGGGGCTTCCATACCTCTTGGACCGCTTGGTGTTTTGTGCATTCAAAAAACATTAAGCAGAGGGAGATTTGCAGGATTTGTTACAGGTCTTGGCGCCTCTGTATCAGACACTTGTTACTCAACCATCTCTTTGCTCGGACTCGTATTTATTGAAGATTTAATTGATAGCCACAAGCCAGCCGTTTTGATGGTTGGAGGCATTGTTATTTTGCTTATCGGTCTTAAAATTTATGTAACAAATCCAATAAGACAAATAAGACAGAAGAATAAAAAGAGCAAACACGTAGAAGATTTTTTTGAAGCTCTTGCAATGACAATTACCAATCCCGGCTCAATATTTTTAATTCTTGCAATGTTTACCGCAGTAAGGTTTAATATAGCCGATTCTGCAATGGAACCCAGAATTGTCATACTTACAGTACTTTGGGGAGTTTTTACAGGTTCAGCATTATGGTGGTTTACATTGAGTACAAGCATAAGCACGTTCAGAAAGAAATTCCGCCTGAAACAATTAATCATGCTCAATAAAATTTCAGGAGTTATTATTACTGCCATTGGCACTATCTCATTCTGCGACGGTGTATTTGAACTGATTGTCCTTAAAAAATTCTAATTTCCCCTCACAACTGTATAGCCGAGCCTGGCATATAAAGCCCATGACCCACGATAACACAATAATAATGGAAATGGTAAGGAGCAGCCTCTTTGCTTTCTATATTACGGCAGGTATTTATTGTCTGATTATCAACAAGAAAAAATTGACATATAAATATTTGCTCAGCACCATCTTGTTTGTCTGGGGACTGGAATTATTTAAAGATGCACTATCACAGCAATTTGGATGGTTTACTGAAATAAGAGTAAGAGATATTTACCTGCTTTCAGACTTGTTGGTGATTCCGTTGTGCGCCCTATTTGTTCTCACTATGCTGTACAAAAAATACCTTACTCTTAAAATCTTCTTGCGACATGTTCTTCCATTTATAGTATGGCCAATCATATATGCGGCAACCGGTTTCAGATTTGTTTTTTTCTGTGGCCTGGCTTTTCCAATAGCTTACGGAATCATTGTTATTCCACAAATTTTTAGAGGTATAAAGAGATACGAGCTGGCAATAGTGAATAACTACTCTTACCAGGAGAACATTAATGTGAAGTGGCTTAGAACTGTCGTGATATTGCTTGCACTTACTATGATATTTTGTATTTCCACATACACAAATGTTTCATGCCTGCTATTTTACATATATTATGCATACTGCGCCTTAATGTGGATATACATAATCTACATGACAGAGAGACTGGAGCGCCCAAAATGGTCTCCGGAGGCTGTTTTTGTGCCTGCGGACGCTTCACTAAAAGAGGAAGCGCAGGAAATGATTGCAAAAATGACTGCTCCTGTTTCTGCAGGTTGGAATATGAATTTGCAGAATTGTTTTGAAAAAGAGGGATTGTTTTTAAATCAAAATCTAACAATGCAAGATGTTGCGATAAGGATTGGCACTAACCGCACATATTTATCCATATACCTGAATAAAAAATTGCACACAACATTTTACGACTACGTAAACAGCTACAGGCTTAAGTACGCAGAAAATATGCTAACTAACTGTAATGATAAAATTGTTGAAATTTCTCAAAAAAGCGGATTTAACAATTCGTCAACTTTCACATCCTACTTTAAAAAGAAAAACGGCTGCACTCCAAAAGAATTCCGCAACCGTTATAGGGCAAACAACTCTTAATAAAACAAACTAAAAGATAGCTAAGCCGTCTTTATTTACAATTCTTGTAATGTCCTTTGTATCAGGATTATATATTACGATTCCGTGTCCAAAGCATTTTGTTAGTCCTCCGCCAAAATCTCCTGTAACATTATAGACAGTATTATTCCTGATTGCAAAAATTGCATCCTTAAGAGAAAAGTATAAAACATCATTGTATATGTCGGGAGTTATTGACAGAATCACATTATCCTTCTGCAACCCGGCGCAAAGATTCATCTTCCCGCTGCCGGGAGAAAGGGAGAAGATGCTGCTGCCTGCAGCAACATAAAGAGAATCACCCATTTCTACAACTGACATAATCGGCTTAGGAGATACAAGAATGTTCTTATAAATGCCACCTTTTGCATAAGCATATAGATGATAGCGGTTATCTGCCTTGTTCCTATCATAAAGATAAACAACATGCTTGCCGGAAGATATCCCCATATCTGGATTTGGTAACTTTATAAGTTCTTTGAAAATGCCGGAAGAATCTATATAGCATAAAGATTTCCCCTTGACTACCATCAACAAACTGTCAAAAGTATATGCAAATGAAGAAATTGGCTCATCGGCTTTATTGCCATATATGGTCATTCCTCCCCATCCAAGCAAATAAATCCTTTCCCGCGTAGCCAATGTAATAAGCCTGTCGGGAGAGATATCAATGCAGCCTATAAAATGCATATTATCAAGAGAATCTGACATAGAGCTGCTTAACATTACTTCATACCTGAGATTGTTTTTATGCTGCGCCATTGTCTCAGACAATGGAAACCACAAGAAAACAAGAAGCAAAAAACATATTTTATTCTTCATACAAAAATCTCTTTAACAGTATGTTAATATTTTCTCAAAGGAACTCTCCAGGCATCGCCCACATGACCGTAAATGTTGTATTTGTCCAACATTTTAACCCCAAAACCTTGAATAATTTCAAAGTTTTTATCCTTAATATCATCAACAAAATCATCTTTTTCAGAACCGATAAATGCTAATGCAGTCTCCTTGCCCGTTTTACGCATTGCATTGAAAGCTAATTTTTTAAGCTCAAAATTTCCGGTCTCTTCCATTCTTGCGACGTCTCCGCTAACAACTGCATCCGAGGCATCCTTGACATATGACATAGCTTCATTCTTAATATTCTTCATTAGACGTCCGGTAATTGCGGCAACTTTCCCCCCTTCAAACCCGTCAACTTTCTCAATCATCTTATCCATAAATTCGTCCGGCCCATTAGGTTCCGGTACATAAACAGGCTCGTTGAGTTTTTTATCTTCCGGTGATACCTGAGCCCATGAATTATAATCCCAAGTCACACTTGCTCCGCTGTTTATTATCTTCTTTCTTAGCATCTCATCTTGAGTGAGAGGTGCTCCGGAAGATAACGGCTTTAATTGCAGATTGGCACTGGAAAGTTGTTTAAAATGCACAGAACCTGAGTTTTCCATTGTTTTATACTCGCTCATCAGTTTTACATATTTTACTTGTGCAACGGAATCGTTATAACGTTTCTCTTTTGCCGCCTGCTCGGCAAGCCATGCCGCCTTTTGCGCCTCAGCCTGCGAGTTGCTAGAGTTATCGCTTAACAAAACACTGAAAAGAGCAGAAACAAGTCCGCTGGCAAGCTGCATTCCAACCATTTGCTGTGTGCTCATTACCATTGGTTTGGCAACAGAAACATTTTTTGCAAAAGACTGGGCGGAAACTGTTTTTGTAATAGTCTTGCCTGTCATTTGTTCCAATTGTTTTATTGCACTTGTAGAGGAGCCGGTACCGGAGTCAAAACCGGTAGCAGCCTTTATTACTATTGGCTCCCCGTTAGTTATCCCGGCCTGGGCAAATGCAGCAATTGGGAATGTTGCCGCCATAACCCCCAGCAATGGGATAAAAATGATATTAATATTTTTCATAATCATCAATATATTAAATGGTTATTACTCTTTCCTAAAATTCAGCTGCCACTCATAAATTTTATCTTGTGCAGTACGTGCGTCCTGGGCATCGGGAGCCAGGAGCAAATACTTTTTCATATTTAATATGGCAATCCCAAAATTTTCTATCTGAGCCTGAAGAAGTGCAATATTATAATACATCGTCGGGTATGATATTGGATTTATTTTCATGGCATTGTAATATTGTTCTATAGCATCTGAATAAAGTTTTTGCTCTGTAAGCGCGTTTGCCTGAACAATATACATCCTCTGCTCCTCCGTAATATCTTGCTTTGTTTTGGACTCTGACATAGATTTTCTGAGCATGTTAAGCTGTAATTCTGTTGCCTCTTGAATTTTCCCGTATTGCAGTGTAAAAAGAATATTACAAAGTCTATTAAGAACATCTCTTTTGTCTAACCCATCAGCACCAACAAGATTATTCCCCAAAGGACCAAGATTATCAATAGTCTCATACCAATTATTCTTGTTGAAATCAACATATAAGTTCCTCTCAACTCCAAACGGTAGTACGCAAATAACTGTATCAAGTGCCGGGTCCTGTCCCTTCTTTCCCTTTTTAAACTCCTTGACCGTTGTCATAAATACTCCTTTATCATTGATTTTAACCATTTTACAGCCAGTTAAGTGGAACAGATTTCTTGACCACCCTACGCCACATTTTAACAACAGTCCCTTTATTTCTTCTTCAATATTCACAACAGATGAATCCAACTTGCAAAGCCGCGGATAAGTTCGAATCCAAGTGTTGCCGTCGCTGTTGGTAAATTCCTTTGTTGCTCTAACCTGCGCATTTACAGCTTGAGATAAAACAAAAAGAAGCAAAATAGTAGACGCTGCTACCTTAACCTTTTTCATATTGAACCTATTTTAAACAAAGCTAATTAAGATTACTGTTGGAAATTTGCCTCCCACTCGTAAATTTTATCTTGAGCCACTCTTGCATCAGGAGCATCAGGGGCAAGAAGCAGATATTCTTTCATATTCATTATTGCCGTTGCAAAAAGCTCAATTTGAGCATTTAACAATGCCATGTTGTAGTAGGCAACTGGATAGGAGAGCGGATTAACGCTCACAGCCCTGCTAAAATAATCTATCGCCTTTGAATAAAGTTGCTGGTTTGTTGCGGCACTTGCCTGGACAATGTACCTTCTCTGATTTTCCTCCACCGTTTGCGTCTTGCCCGCTTCACGCTCCTTTAAATCTTTAAGACGCTTCAGTTCCCTGTCAAAATATTTTTGGTTCATTCTATACTGCAAGGTATACAGCATATTGCATAAAACTTTTCCTTCATCGCTCCAAGCCATATAAATCAACGGAGCATCGGCTAGATAGATATAAAGCGTATTGTCATCATCCCACTTCTTTGTGTACAAATTAACCTCTTTATTGGCCCTAACCAGATTAACAATTGTATCATTATGGCTCACGACAGTTTCTGTTGTCACATAAACACTAGAGTCCGTAACAAACACATCGTCAATGTTTTTATAAAGAGCGGTGGCGGTATATTGTCTTTGTCTTTTTTTCAGCAAATCTTTTATCTCGTCCGCAATCTTCTCATTAGAAGACGCTAAATTGCAGAAGCCAGGATATCGCATTGTCCATTTAATATTGTTGGTAGTTCCGGTTTTCTCTGTTTTAATTTGAGCGCTCATATTAGTTGAAACAGCACAAACAAGTGCTAAACACACAGTTATAACAAATCTGGTTTTCATAGGGATAATACTTTAGTTAATTTAAGCATAAAATTAAAGCAGGGCAATTATCCTTAAGTATAAATGCGTAAAAAGAATTTTAAAATGCGTAAAAATGAGACATAAAAGCGTAAAACTACGCTTTTATGACAAGAGAGGCCGTTAGTCCCTCCCCAACAAATGATGTATCAGCTATTGCATCTGCCTTTGCCGTTGCGCACACAAGCGAGGAGTCTCTCTCTATATTATCAACAACAATAACAATTGCACTGTTTTTGGGAATATTTTCTCCACGGCTTACGTAAGAAATCAGATTACTTTTGCAAGAAATTTTTGACAAGTCAGCCTCTTCATTATCAAAAGGCAAGACACTTACTGCCCCCATTGCGTCTATACACATCTTGCCTCCGAATCCTTTCTGAGGAGCTGATGTATCTCTCTCATCTATAAGCCCTCTGGTAAAATAGGTATTTGCCCGCGGAATGTAATTTTCCAATATTTGTTTCTTAACCTCCTCTGCGTTGCGAATGTTTAATTTCTTTCCAAAAGTTTCCGGATACTCTCTTACAATCACAAAAACCTTATTAAGCTTAAACATAGAGGAACCCCATAAAGCATGGGCAATCCTCAATGCCTTCCCTTGGTAATTCGCTCCCGACAGCTTAACTATTACAACATCTTTGCACAATCCTTCATCTGCAAAGGCAATGTCTTCAATTTCAGGATATCCCGTAATTCTAAGGATATTCAGAGTTATCTGTTCAATACATCTGTTTTTATTGATTTCCAACTCTTTTAATTCACCGTCGGCATCAGGAGCAGTTTTGTCAAAAGACTTTGGAACCACCGCATCTTTCTTACTGGAAATCCCAGTTATATGCATTACGGGATACAGGGCCCCGCTCTTCTTGAATTCATTCCTGTCAATATAACCACCCAAGACAAAATCACTTTCGGCCGGAACGGCAAGATTCGCCGTCAGACAATTAGCCATTTCAATACCCTTGTTCTTTAAAAATCCCGCAACAAACCAAGGAGAAATTCCAATAGGAAAATTAATGCTTCCCACAAGATTGCATAATGTATCCCCAATAGAAACAGCCATATCAAACTGACTATCAATTGATTCACAAAACGCATCTCTTATGCGGGAATAAGCTGGCCAGCGTATTTCAATGCTCTCTGTTCCTTTAAAATCCAAAGAGAACATTTCTACTAAATCTTCCTGCTCCTCTTGTTCACTTCCATTATTTTTTCTAAGGGGCGTTTTTGCGGTCACAATAGCGCTTTTAACTCCCTCAAAGACGGAAGCATCCGGCTTTACCTGAACAATCTCCTGACAGCGCGGATATCCCTTTGACTCTACCGGAAACCAACCTGAAAACTGCTTGACAACAGGGAGGATTTTCATTCTTTCTATGCCGTTCGCACGTGGCATGGAGACTTCCTCCAAAAATTCTTTCAGCCTCTTGGACAATTCACTAAAATCATCTATGCCAATAATCTGGGCAAACTCCTTTAAACTACTTTCCATTAATTTTTATAAAAACAAATTCTATCTAACTCTGATTTCTCTTTGGATATACTATCCTTGCATGATACATATCTTGTAACTGCCTCTTAAACACCATAGTAGTAATGTTTATCTCTCTGTAGGAAATCTCCGCTTTTGCCAGCTGAGAAGAGGACAGTCTATGGCTTAACACTTCATCAACAAGGGCGGATATGCTTTTGACAGAGAAATCTTTTAATGTTCTGGCGGCCGCCTCAACTGCATCTGCCATCATTACAACAACTTCCTCACGCGTTACAGGCAATGTTCCGTTATATGTGAAAGGTGCGGTATTATTTGGATCTCCGCCGTTGTTGCAATAAACATTATAAAAATATCCCGTCATAGAGTGCCCATGATGGGAAACTATATAATCTATGACCTCCTTTGGCAAATGAAATTTTTTTGCAAGCTCAACCCCATTTTCCACATGCTTGATTATCTCCGCCGCACTCTCCTGCGGAGTATGACCGCCGTAATAATTTATACCCGGCGCCTGATTCTCTATAAAAGCCTGAGGATTAAGCATTTTACCAATATCATGATACATAGCTCCTACTCTTACAAGACGTACATCTCCCCCAATTGCAGAAACCGCTCTTTCTGCAAGATTGGCAACCTGCAGAGAATGCTGAAATGTTCCGGGAGCCTTACGCTGCAGCTCCCTCATTAAATTGTTATTAGTATCTGACAAATCTCTAAGCGTAGAGACTGAAACCATATAAAATAATTTCTCAAACAAGAATACAAACGGATATGCAGCAACTGTCAGCAAAGCATTCAAAAACAGATAAAAAATTATTGTGGCATCAGACTCAACAAGGGTGCCGTTTGAGAGCATTGAAAATCCAATATGAAGGATAGTAAGTCCTGTAAAAACAAATAGAGAATTCACAAACTGCATCCAGCCTCTAGAATATAGTGCAAATGAGAGTAATGCAATAACTCCCGACAGTGCGTTAATTGCAAATAGTTCAATTCCGTTTTCTGCAATTATCATTAGCGGCAGCATAGAGACCAAATATATTGGAATCACAACTCTATTTTTAACAAATGCGGCCATATAGAGAGTGGTAACGGCAAACGGAATCAAATAAAGAAGATTTGGATTTATCATCCTTACCAGCATTGGAGTTGCAAAGTTCAAACAGCAGATGAACATTATAAAGTTGAACTGATTTTGGTGCCTCATGATTTCTATATCAGAAAAATATAAAGCCATATATATAAGCACCAGCAACGCAAACACAATTACCGCATGCGCTAAAACCAGAGCATATATGCTGCCGGAATAACCAAGGCTTCTACTATACTCCGCCTTATATGAATCCAGAAGCTGCTCAATATCAGCCGTTACAGTCTCTCCTTTTGTTACTACAAGCTGTCCGGCATACATCATGCCTTTAGTTGGAGATATATAATCAATAGCCTGTTTATGTAGTATTTCTGTTGTCTTTTTATCATAATTTAAGTTAGGCTCAACTAATTCCTGTACCTTAATTGCACTAAGGAGAGAGTCAGCATCCATTGCCGGGAAATTTGCAACAACTTCAGACTCAAGGAATTTTACCGCTTTTGAGACTGTATATAAATCAGCTTCTATCTCTTGCTTTGTTGTTCTGCCGCTTTGGACAAAAATTGTTTTATCTGAAATTTCTCTATCGGGAAGAACACCCTTTGCATAAATTTTTCTCAACCCCTCTTCCAGCACAGAAAGCAAATCATGCGTAAGCCCGTACTTGGAACTCTCTTTTGAAAGTTCTGTGATTCTGTCATTTACAATAAAAGGTGTAACCGTATAATATGGGACGATGTTTGCGGCAGCCTCCTGTTTTTCAGACATCAGTTCCTGCTGAGTCTTCAAAATCGGGAAATCAATAGGAGTAGTAAGTGTTTCATACAGCCATGGAGTGCCTTTTCTATAATGATATTTAAATTTTCCCTCTGTAGGATACAATAAAAGCATTATTATAAATGCTACTCCCATTGCAATGTAAATACCTCCGCTGCGCAGTATTGCCCTGGTTTTCTGTATGTTTATGCCTTCCATAAAAATGCTTGTTAATTGTTACAAATTTACATTATTTTTGCCTAAGTATGAACAAATTAAACTGCAAGGCAAATCTAAACTATTTCCGCAAGATACCTAATACTGCAACGCTCAAATCATACTGAGCAAATGCGGGAACTGCAAAAAAGCAGATGCAAACCATAGTAATCAAAGACCTGTCAAGGTATTAATCTGTAATACTTTTGTGTTGAATTCTATAGGTATTGCTTTAAGTTATTAAAAGTAATTATCAGGTTTGATCTTATAACAGTTCAGAAATACTAGAAAAAAGGAGTTGACAATTTTGCAACAGATTTTTTGTATATTGGTGCACCTGAAAAAAGCGCTCTGAGCGCATTAAAAACGATAAAATAATATGATGAAAGAAAAACTGCCGGGAGCTATAAAAATTATAACTCTTTGCTTATTAACATGTTTATGCAACCTTCCTGCACGCTCGCAGGAGCTGATTGTGATGAAATCTCCAAAATACCTTAAGGCAAATGACACAATAATTGTTTTTGCGCCTGAAGGGAAAAAACCTCACGCAACAGTTATTTTGCTGCACGGATGGGGCGGCAGCTATACAAACTGGACAAAGAACGATGACATACAAAAGCTCAGCGACAGCACCGGTTTTAGATTTATTTGTCCGGACGGATTGAAGGATAGTTGGTATGTTAACTGGGCCGATACCAGCAAGATGCAGATGCGTGACTTTTTGAATAAAGAATTTATTCCGGAGATGTATAAGAGATATGACCTTAATCCGGAGACTACATTTATTGATGGATTGAGCATGGGAGGTCATGGCGCAATAAACTTATTCATAGACAATTACGATAAGTTTAAAGCCGCGGGCAGTTTGAGCGGAGTTTTAGATTTGCAGCTTGCATATGATACGTATTTGGAAAAATTGCTTTTTAAATCTTGGAAGAAAAATGTTTCCGCAGAGCGGGAAAAGATTGTAGGTCAGGACACTGCAAGATTCAACAATGAGAGTGCAAACAGAAGAATAAAACTTCTTGCGGGTAAACCAAAGATGATTATCGTATCTTGCGGATACTCAGACAACTTTGCACCATGCACAATATCTTTCGCAAAAGCCTGCAGAGAAAACAATGTGCCAATAATTGAAACCTTGAGCCCGGGAATCCATTCATGGTCATTCTGGAAATACGCTCTAGACCAGCACCTCATGTACTTTCAAAGAATAATGGACAACAAAGAGATGGGATATGATAACGGAAGAAAAATTGATAAAGTAAAACCGGCTGTTCCAAAAGAAGGAGGCTCTCCGGAACTTATTGTAATGCAATCTCCAAGATACTTGAAATGCGATGATTCCATCTATGTTTTCACACCGGAAAATGCACAGCCTCATGCAACAATAATTTTGCTGCACGGCTGGCAGGGAGATTATAAAGCATGGAGCGACAGGGTTGATATTCAGGAGGTTTGCAATGAGACAGGCTTTAGAATTATTTGTCCCGACGGATTCTACAACGGTTGGTACATGAACAATTCAGACAAAAATAAAATGCAGGCAAAAGACTTCTTTAACAAAGAATTCTTCCCTCAATTTTTTGCAAAATATAACCTTGACCCGCAAACCACTTTCATAGACGGATTGAGCATGGGAGGCCATGGTGCAGTTACGTTATTCATTGATAATCAGAAACTTTTCCGTGCAGCAGGCAGCATGAGCGGAGTGCTTGATTTGAATGACTGCTACAATCACTACGCAGAACCCAACAAACTTTCCACGGGCCTGTCTCAAGACATGAAAAAAATAGTTGGTAATGACCTGTCGAGATTTTCAAAAGAGAGCGCAATATTAAGAGTTAACAGAGTTAAACGTAATAATAAATTTATCATTGTTTCTTGCGGTTATAACGACTATATGTCAAAGGAAGCGGAAGAGTTCTGCTCCGCGGCAGGTAATTCAAAAGTTCGCTGTATTGAGACACTAAGTCCCGGATATCACTCTTGGAGATTTTGGAATTATGCACTATCACAGCATATATGGTATTTTCAGAGAATACTTGATGGAAAGGAAATGGGTGTGAAAAAATAACAAAATGTAAAAAAAATGTAACAAAAAATTTGATTTTAGATTTTTTTTCTTATCTTTGATTAGGCTTTTTCGCCGTCAATGCTAAACCTAAAGCATTATGGTGATAAAAATATAACTAAACTATCATATATGTAACCAAACAAAACAAACTAAATTAAATCTTATGAAAATTAAACTTTTGATGACGGTCCTTTTACTGACTCTGACGAGCGCGCTGTTCGCACAGAAGTTAACAGTTAAAGGTACTGTAAAGGACGCGGCTAACGGTGAGCCGCTAGTCGGAGCTTACGTTCAGGTTAAAGGAACCAACGTTAACGCGATGACCGATGTTGATGGAAAGTACTCCATCAGCTGTCCTCAAAATGCAGTTTTGATGTTCTCCTATATAGGATACAACAAAACTGAGATTCCTGTAAACGGAAGAAGTTCTATTGACGTAACGATGCAATCGACCAACGTACTTGACGAGGTTGTTGTTACGGCAATGGGTATGACCCGTTCACAGAAGTCTGTGGGATATGCAACTTCCACAGTGAAGTCTGATGACCTAACCAATGCCAAGTCTTCTGCCCTTATGACAGGTATTCAAGGCAAGGTTGCCGGTGTTCAGGTATCCTCACAAGGAGGCACAGGTTCTTCACAGAAAGTTATTGTCCGCGGTTATTCCTCCTTCTCCAGCAACAACCCCCTTTATGTTGTTGATGGTATTCCAATGAGTAACAACTTCTCCGGTTCAGACAGTTTCCACGATTCAGTCGACTTTGGTAACGGTGCAAATGACGTTAACCCTGATGATGTTGAAAGCATGACCATTCTTAAAGGTGCTTCAGCAACAGCATTATACGGCTCACGTGCAGCAAACGGAGTTATCATGATTACAACAAAGCGCGCTAAAGAGAATAAACTTATTGTAAACTATGATTTCTCCTATATGGCTTCAAATGTATTAAGGGTTCCTCAGGGACAAGATATTTTTGGAGAAGGCTGGCCGTACTATGATTCTGCAGAGAACGGTTCTTGGGGCCCTAAGATGGATGGCAGGACAATTACCTGGGGAGCATGGGGTTTCACAGGAGATGTTGACATGTCACTTATGCCTTCCGGCTACCAAGTAATGACAAAGAAGTATTCCTTTGTCAAGGATAATATCCGCGATTTCTACAAAACCGGATTTGAGATGAACAACAACATCTCTGTAACCGCTGGTAATCAAGATTTAGGAATGGTATTCTCATATGGAAACACAAATGCCAAAGGTGTCATGCCAAACAGTGCTGATACTTATGACAGAAACACTATTTCTTTCCGCGGCAACGCTAAGTACAAGAAATTCTCAATTGACGGCAACATTAACTATGTTAGAAAGGATTCCAAGAAACCTTCTGCAGGACAAGGTAATGACGGTGCATCAATGTTCCAGGAGATTCTTCAGTACGGAGCTGACGTATCTTTCAAAGAAATGAAAGATTGGACAGATCCTCGCTTTGACCCTGACCACTATTATACGCTATTTGCAGAGAACCCTTACTGGGTACTTGACCACAACAAGAACATATATCAGGATGATAGAGTATATGGTAAGATTGATATGAACTATGAGATTATTAAAGGTCTTGTTGCAGAGGGACGTATCGGAGGAGACTTTATCAATGCACGCATGAAGCGTTGGAATGAAAAGCATGATTATGCACAAGATTCTTGGAGCTATCAAGGCGGCAAAAACGCTCTTCCTGGAACATATTCAGAAGATTATAATAAGAATGAAGAACTTGATATTACCGGCATGTTGAAGGCTGATTATAAGATTGGTGAAGATTTAAATATCGGCGGAATAGTTGGTTGGAACCTGAACCAGCGTACTTACTCCTACATAGACTCTTACCTATACGGTCTTTACAGACCTGGATGGTTCAGTCTTGAAAATGGTACAGACAAACCTCTTACATCATCATGGTATCAGAGAAGAAGACTAATGGGAGCTTTTGCACAAATGGATTTAAGTTATAAAAACTGGGCATTCTTAACAGCCACTGCCAGAAATGATTGGTCTTCTACACTTCCTATTGATAGCAACTCCTTCTTCTATTGGGGTGTTAACGGTGCAGTTGTATTCACAGATGCATTACCTGCAATTAAAGATTATAAAGTTTCTTTCTTAAAGTTGAGATTAGCTTATGGAAAAACCGGTAATGATGCACCTATATACAGAACATCATCTGCGTATACACCTACTCAAATTGGATTAGGATTTGGAAATGTTTACCTTCCAATGTCCGGCACTTTAGGCTTAACAGAGAGCAATACTATTGCCAACAAGGAATTGAAACCTGAAATTACAACCGAGTTTGAGGTTGGCGTAACGGCTAACTTCTTTGACAACAGATTGACATTTGATGGCGCATTCTATGATAAGAACACTAAGAATCAGATCATTGCAGCTGCACTTGCCCCTGAATCAGGTTACACTTCAAGAACACGTAATGTTGGTAAAATTGGTAACAAGGGTATTGAAATTATGTTAGGCGGCACCCCTGTTAAGTTTGGTGATTGGAAATTGGATTTGGGTGTCACTTTTACAAAGAACTGGTCTAAGGTTAAGGAGTTGTGGGACAATGTAAATGAATACACTCTTTCAAGTTCTTACCAAGTATCTTATGTTGCAGAGGTCGGAAAACCTCTTGGACAATTCAAGATTCCTGCAGTAGCAAAAACCGCTGACGGAAAGACCATTGTAACTTCTTCAGGTTTCCCTAAGATTGACAGTAATAAAATGGAAACTCTTGGTACCTCTAATTCAAGATTCCAGATGGGCTTTACAACAAGGATTTCTTGGAAAGACCTCTCTCTATCAGCTGTTGTTGATTGGAGAAACGGAGGATACTTCTATTGCTACACTGCACAACTGTATTACTTCTCAGGAAATGCAACCCCGACAGTTTATAACAACCGTGCTCCGTTTATAGTTCCTAATTCCGTTAAGCAGCTGTCAAATGGTACTTATGTAGAAAATGATATACCTATCAGAACTTATAACACATACAACTGGTATAACAATGCACAGAACTATTCGATGTACAAGAATTGGGTTCTTAAGAAAGATTATGTTAAACTACGTGAGTTAGTTATTTCATACAACCTGCCAAAATCTATCTGTGAAAAAATTGGTTTTGTAAAAGGCTTAACTGTAAGTTTAATTGGAAGAAATTTGTTTATGTGGACCCCTGCAGAAAACAACTTTGTTGACCCTGAGAGTTCCAACTATGGCAATGATCTTGGTTCTGAGTTTGGTGAATTTGCTTCCGCTCCTACAAACAGGACATTCGGCGGCAGTGTTAAAATCACCTTCTAACACTTAATACATTAGAAATATGAAAAATATAATGAAATATCTTTCCATAATCCTTGCAGTAGTTTTAATTTCTTCTTGCAAAGGCGGATTTATGGATATTAATACTAACCCTAACTACCCTGCTGACGCGGATGTGACAACTCAGTTGCCTTCTGGTCAGATTGCTGTTGCGGCCATTTTGGGTGGTGACATGGAACTTGTTGGCGGACTTTGGAGCCAGCAATACACTCAAAACAGTACTGCTAACCAATACAACACTACTGTTAACTATACTTTGAGCAATGCATCTTATTCAAGGTTTTGGTCTATCCCTTATTCAATAGCACTTCCAGATTTGAGAAATACCGCTAACCTTGCCTCAAAAGCCGGATATGACAACTATTTTATGGCAGCAGAGATTACAACCTGCTTCATGTACCATATTCTTACCAGCTGGTATGAGAACATTCCTTACACAGAATCTCTTCTAGGAGAAACAAATCTTTACCCTGCTTACGATAATGGCACAGATGTAAATGACGCTCTTATCAAAAGAATTGATGCAGCATTGGCAAAAGAGGCTAGCGCCGCAACGGTAGAATCCGTTAATCCTATGGGTAAAAGTGATATGGTTTTTGGAGGTGATATCGATAAATGGGTTGCATTCGGCAAAAGTTTGAAACTTAAGCTTATGATGCGCAATTGGACAAAGTATTCAGCTGATATTCAGACATTGTTAAATGAAGGTGGATTTTTGACTGCTGATGCAGGCATCTTCTCATTTATAGACAAAGAAAACAACTCAAACCCTTTGTATGAAAATGACAGAAGAAAGCTTAACACTCAAAATAACATAGGTGCATGTTCAACTTTGATGAAATACCTTAAAGCAAATAAAGACCCTAGAATTGCAGCATTCTATAATACAAATTCAGCAGGTGTTTATAATTCACTTGACGCCGGGAACAGACCATCAAGTTTTAATTGCTCTCTTGCCAATATTGCCCCTACAGACGGTGTTTATTTTATGTCTGCGGCTGAAGTTAATTTCTTGCAGGCAGAAGCTTGGGCACGCATTGGAAATACAGCAAATGCTAAGGCATTCTATGAAGAAGGAGTTAAACTTGCATTTAGCAGATGGATTGTTGATGATGTTGTTCTAGATGGTTCATCATTCATTGCCACCGACGGAGCTTACGCATTTGATGCAACATCCACAGATTCTATGTTAAAGTGTATTTTAACACAAAAATGGATTGCTGCAACTCGTTGCCAGGCATGGGACAGTTATTTTGATATCACAAGAACAGGGATTCCAGCTCTTGGAAGCGTCCTTACAACTGATGCAAGTTATGTTCTTGGAAATTTAACTCCTGTAGTAGATTCATCAATTCCTGCTGCAGATTTTCCTAAGAGAATGCTTTATCCAAAATCATCATCTGATAATAATCCAAACACACCAGATGTAATTGAATTAACAGTTAAACAATGGTGGCAGAAATAATAACTCTAAAAATGCTTAAAGAGATGAAAAAATTAATCAATTATATTTTAGTTGTTTGTTTAGCGGTTATGACTTTCTCATCCTGCGAAACATACAAGGATAATTATAACCAGGAGTTCTCTCCAATCTATCCTCTATGCGGAGAGTGGACAGTAGATATTACTGACCAGACAACATCAGCCGTATCCCACACATATATATACACTTACGATACTGCGAACAAGACTGCTACCGATATGTGGTTGTGGATTAACAAATCCGGTTATGGTACCAAATGCAAGCTCACTTGTGATGCAAAAGCCGGTACTTTCTCTGGGTCTAATGCTGCAAATTCTTTGTTGAGCGGCACAAATACCGTTACAGATGGGAAGGTTGTTGTTGACGGAGCTACTACACCTAGCAATGGCAAAGCGGATTCAATTACAATGACTTACTATTCTTCACTATCCGGCCACACTTACACTATAAGCGGCTATAGAAGAACATTCTTTGATGAGGATGAATAGAATATAGGGTATTGTTCTGAATAAAAGGGGGGTCTTTTTCAAGACTTCCCTTTTTTCTTTTTATTAAATTTGCGGAGGATATCTTAAACGACATGAAAAAACTGCTTATATTTGCAATACTATTTCTGGCGCCTATTTGCCAGCATGCAACAAACATTTATCAGCAACCTGCATTGCGACAAACAGCCGGCAATCAGTTGGCCCTAGTACGCCCTGTAAAGCAACTCATTGAGAGGATAACTCCGGAACGTTCAGGTAATTTTGAACTGCAGATAACATCATCAACGGAGTTTCCGCCAAGCAAATATGAAGGTACTCCCTATTCAATTTATAAAGATCCCGACGGGAAAATTCTTCTGCGCAGCACAGAAAAAATTGGCTTATGTGTAGCTTATTATCAATATCTTAGGAATTTTTGCAATGTTTCTCTCTCATTTTGCGGAGACAATATCAGCCTCCCCAAAAAACTTCCGCTGCCGTCAGAAAAAATCAACGGCCGCATCAACGGAAAGTATCGCTCATTTTTCAATTACTGCTCATTCAGTTATACAGGGACATGGTGGAATTGGACTGACTGGCAGAGAGTTATAGACTTTATTGCCATGAACGGCATTAATATGCCGCTGCAAGTTGTTGGACTGGAGGGAGTTTGGTACAATGCCCTCCTGCGCGTTGGTTACACTGACAAGCAAGCGCGCCAATATCTTTGCGGACCCGCCTATTTTGCATGGCAGTGGATGACAAACATAGAGAGCTTTGCCGGTCCGCTTCCAAAGAGCTGGATTGAGAGCCATGTCAGACTTGGCAAGCAGGTTATCAACAGAGAATTAGAGTTGGGAATGCACCCTATTCAGCAAGGATTTTCCGGAGGAGTACCAGCAAAATTTAAAGAAATTTATCCGCAGGCGAACATTCAGATGAAAGAGGATTGGTGCGGTTTTTCTCCTGTAGCTCAGCTGGATCCAACTGACCCTCTGTTCATGAAATTTGGAAAAATATTTTTTGAAGAGGAGAAAAAGCTCTACGGACTTCACGGGTTTTACGCAACGGACCCGTTCCATGAAAGCTCCCCTATCTCCACGGATAGTTCTTATTTACATGGAGTTGCAAAGGCTGTATTAAAACTCTATCGTGAAGCTGACAAAAATTTTAAATATTGGATTATGCAGGGATGGACTCCTACAAAAGAGATAGTTGAGGCCATTCCAAAGGACTCTCTTATTATTCTGGATTTAGCTGATCCTCAGTATACTCCGTCAAAACCGGGAGAGAAAAAATTCTGGGGTTACCCATATCTTGCAGGCAACTTGCACAACTTTGGAGGGCGCATTAACATGCACGGAGACATTGAGGAACTAGCTGATAATCAGTATACTATGGCAGCGGATGACGGTTCTCCGGTTGTAGGCAGCGGAATTTTCATGGAGGGAATTTGCCAGAATCCGCTCTATTATGACTTGGCATTTGAGATGCCCGTGCATCAAGATAAAGTGAGTATAAAAAAATGGCTGGAAGATTACTCCGCAAGACGCTACGGATACCTTTCAGATAATACGTATGATGCTCTTATCCGTCTGTGGCACAATCCTTACCGCAGAGGGACAAACGGTACTGAGAAGAGTTCAATTATTGCTGCACGCCCTGCGCTGCATGCCAAAAAGTCCGGACCTGATTCTAATTTTGAAATTCCATATAGCCAGGACACTCTGATAATTGCAGAAGATTTTCTGCTTGGCTGCGATCCCGTTACAGACGGATATCTATTTGATATTGTGGACATTCAGAGACAGATTATGAGTAATCTCGGACAGGGACTGAATAAGAAAATTGCAGAGGCATTTGAGAGTGGTAACATTGCAGAGTTTGACAAACGTACCGCCGAATTTTTTGAGCTCCTGACAGATTTGGATTCTCTTGTTGGTACGCGCAGAGAGTATAGTTTTGAGGATAAAATTCAGAATGCACATTCATGGGCTACAACTCAACAAGAATCTGATTTATATGATTTTAATCAGTCCATGCAAGTTACTCAATGGGGACCAATGCAAATGCCGGCTTCAGACAAAAACGGCAGTAACTGCAATAGCGGCTCGGCACAATTTGATGGGCAGAACGTGCCGCAAAGTTGGTATGGCAGAGACGTTTTATTTGATTACTCTTGGAGGGAATGGAGCGGACTTATAAGAGAGTATTATCTTCCCCGCTGGCAAATGTTTTACAAAATGCTGCGCGGAAAATTAACGGACGGCAGCTGGAAAAACTATCGGGAGTATGAGGAGAATTTACCGCGCACTTCCGAAAGAGAGGCCATAAGTGCGGATGATTTTTATAGCTCAATGACAAAGATGGAGTACAAGTGGATTAGCACTCCAAAGCACTATGCACCAATAAAATACGGCAATGAATACACAACGGCAAAAAGGATGTTTGACAAGTGGGAAAAGGAGGCCTATGCAATGGCTGAATATTCACGACAGAGCAAATAACAAGTTTAAAATTTTTGTTGGATGAAAATATCTTTTGAAAAAATAATTGCAGTTTTAATTTGCACACTTGTATCATTTAATTTAACGAGTGCAAAAAAAAGAACATATAATAATATCATGAAATCGGTTGATAATAAAGTTGATAATAAAATTAATCCGGAGAAAAAAGTTTGGGCATGGATGGGATCTGTTGGTCCTATGACTGATGCAGCGGCAGATTCTATTTTTGCAAAGGCAAAAGATGCCGGCATTGACGCACTGATAATGGAAGTGCACGGAGGTAATCCAATTGGCATGTCAGACACAACGGATTTCACTGATTACGCGGCAATTGCAGCCACAAAGAAAGCTGCCGCACTTGCCAAAAAATACGGCATTGAACTGCACATTTGGATATGGATTATGAACCGCTGTGAAAAAAATTTGCAGGCGGCGCACAGAGATTGGTATCAGGTCAACGCAGAAGGAAAGTCCTGTCTGGACTACAATATGTATGGAGTGGATCACTACAGATGGTTATGTCCGTCTCAGCCTCAAGTGCTTGAATATCTTAAAGCTAGAATAAATGAAATTGCAGAGATAGACGGAGTTGCAGGAATAAATTTGGATTTTATAAGATACCCGGATGCGATACTTCCGGCCGGATTGTGGGACCTGAGAAAAGTGCATCAGGACAAAGTTTATCCTCAGTGGGATCATTGCTATTGCCCATACTGCAGAGAGCAGTACAAAAAGAAGAGAGGTATAGACCCTATTGATATTCAGAACCCTACAGAAGACAAGCATTGGATGGAATACCGTTATGATGCAGTTGTAAAAATTGCAAACGCTCTTGCGGATGTGATTCACAAGCACCATAAAATTGCAAGCGCGGATGTGTTCCCTTCTCCAGATGTTGCCCGCAAACTTGTAAGACAAGACTGGACAAAATTCACCCACTTGGACATTGTTTTTCCAATGATCTATTACCAATTCTACAATGAACAGGCAGAGTGGATTATAACTGAGACAAAAAAGGGAGTGAAGGGACTTAAAAAGAGCGGTTCAAATGCATATCTTTGCAGCGGCATATATGCGGATGAAGAATCGGCTTCATACTTAAGCACTATATTTGACTATGTCAAAGGCGCAGGTTCAGAGGGAATTAGCATTTATGACCTTGGAAGCGCTATTAAAACTCCAGGATATTGGGAAGCCTTAAAAGCTGCAATAATTAAATTTAAAGAATAACCGATACTGTTTAAAAATAAGCCAATAACTGCACTAATAATAAGATCATGACAAAGAAAACAAAAGGTATAGTTGCTCTAGCGGCCGTGTGCATCCTTGCCCTTGCTGCAGTTGCAATAATCATTATCGTTGCCAAAAAGAGAGAGAACAATCATGTATATTCCGTATACATAGGGGCTTACGGAGACAAAGCCGTAAAATACAGTTTCAACTGCAGGACTCTTGAGATGTCAAAACTTGCAGATTACAATGATGCAAACCCGTCATTTATTACTCTTTCTCCCGACAGTAAATTCTTATTTGCGGTAAGCGAAAATGCCGCAAAATCAGGAGTCAGTTCATTTAGAAACACATTCACTCCTTCAAAGATAAACCGCAGAAAAGATCTTGGCGTGGATCCTTGTTACATAACATATTATAAGAATTATCTTATGACGGCCAATTATGGCGGAGGCAGCATCTCTTTATTTCCTGTAGATACCAACGGCAACATAAAGCAATGCTCTCAAATTATTAAATTTCTGGGGAGCGGACCAAACATTGCAAGACAGGCAAGCTCACATATTCACACTGTAAGAGTCATCAAGGGGAGGGACACAGGAAATGACTACGTTATGGCAACAGATTTGGGCTGCGATAAATTATATTTCTTCAGATTTGGCAATGATTCTTTAAAGAGAAAAAACATGAAATTGTACTGGTGTGATACTGCTTCCTACTCGGTACCAGCCGGATATGGTCCAAGACATGTAGAGTTCAGCAACAACGGACAATACATGTATTTGCTTTGCGAGCTTAGCGGAAGAATACTTGTTTACAATATTAATGAAAAAGGAAAAAATCTGATACTTAATCAGATACAGGACACTTTATCTGACCGCATGAATGCAGCCGCAAGCGCGGATATTCATATTCACCCCAACGGAAGGTTTCTATATGCATCATGCAGAAAAGTAAGAGACGGTATCTCCATTTTCCAAGTTCATTCAGACGGAACGCTCTCAAAAATAGGGTACCAAATTACCGGCGAAGGACCAAGAAATTTTGCTATAACTCCGGACGGAGACTTTATGCTTGTAGCATGCCAGCAAGACCATAAAGTGCAAATATTCAGAATTAACAAGAAGACGGGATTCCTGACCAACACAGACAAAACCCTTAAACTGAATGATTTAGAGCCTGTTTGTATTTTAATCAGATAGCGCGTAATCTACGCACTTGTTAATAAAGTGAGTAAAAGGTCTTGTCTCCTTAAGCAGAGCCGCCACCCTTTTTGCAAGCTTATCATCTTTAAACAGAAAATTCTCCGTCATTTGATAGCCCAAGGATATTTGCTTAAGTTTCAACAACTTCTGCCACTCCGGATTCTTAACGTCTTCAAATCCGCGCGGCAGTTTTTTGTAAGCGTCTCCGTCAAAAAGAGTAAAATGTTTTGCCTCCTTTATTGCTTTTACAAGCTCCCCTCCGTTAACGGATATTTCATCTCTGATACTGGCTATCACCTTAGATTCAGGCATATACAAGCCAATATAAAGCATGCTTCCTTCAAAATAATTTTTTACTGCCGGGGGCTGCATGTGAAAATAATATCCGGCATAAGGACCCTTCTTGCCCCCCTTTGTAATATAAAGTCCAATGTGATTCTTATAAGGGGTTTTATCCTTGCTAAAGCGCACATCCCTATAAATACGGTAAGTACACTCCTTTACGGTTAATCTGTCGGGATCAATATAAGGGTCAAACTTCCCAATCTCTATAATCAGCTGCTGTGCAAATTCATTAAATTTTGCCTGGCACTCAATGTACTCTTGTTTATGAGCAGTGAACCACTCTTTGTTGTTGTTGCTGCATAAATGTTTGAAAAAATCATAAACATCCAGCATTGTTTTTTGACTCCCGACAGCTGTATTTTTCATGGTATTTAAGATTAGTATTCAAATTCAAAAAAGAGCGCTACAAAACGTCTGTCAAAGGTACAAATTTTGGCTGTTTGTAGATTCATAGATAAAATTACACCGTTGGTGGGCATTCTATCCTTATTGGTCTAATTTTAAGGGATTTCAGTCATTTTTGCACCAAATTTGCCTCTGCTTTCAAAGAAAAAATAAACCGGCTATGAAGGTTATCAAAAATATCATGAAAAAGATTTCAAAGGCAATCATAATTATTGCCTCAATTCTGGTTGGAACGGACGCCGCTTATACGGCGAATGCAGCACAGATTCCTGCAACCCAAAACAAAGACACGTTGAGCGTTGGAAAAACATGGACGCTTAAACAGTGTACGGACTACGCATTGGAGAACAATGTTGCGCTTGAGCAAAGCAAGATTGATGCAGATAATGCGGCTATTGATGTCAAGACAGCAAAGGCGGCAAAGTATCCTTCCGTATCCGCCTCCGCAGGTCAAAGTTACAGCGGACATTACTTTAACAACGGAACATCAGAAAAAAACTCTTACTCAGGAGATTACGGAGTCTCAGCCAACTTAACATTGTACAAGGGAGGATATCTGAACAACATGGTAAAAGAGAGGAGTGTAACACAGCAAATTCAAGATTTGACATACACAAAAAACATACTGGACCTTAAAGTTGCCGTTGCTCAATATTATGTACAAGTGCTTTACGATATGGAAAATATAAAAATCAGACAAGAGTCACTTGCCTCATCTAAAGCACAGTGGGAGAGAGGGAAAGAGTTTCTTAAAGCGGGCAACATGTCAAAGGCGGATTGCGCAAAGCTGGAGGCACAGTACAATGCAGATAATTATCAGCTGGTTGCGGCGCAGAGCACTTATGACAGCGATATGATAAATCTTAAAAACGCACTTAAGCTGGAGAGAGAAGAGATGGGCATTGTCACACCGGAAATATCTGAGAACAAAGTACTTGAGATTATTCCAGACCGCGGGATCGTCTTTGCAAAGGCAATGAATTTAAGACCGGAAATTGAGATTAGCCAGCTGTACATTAAGAACAGTGAACTTGATCTGGCTAGCGCAAAATACACCCCTACCGTATCTCTTAATGCAAGCAGCGGAACAAATAACATAAGCGGCACAGGCACAAATTACGGCAAACAGATTAAGAATAATTGGACCAATACCGTTGGTGTCACCCTATCTATCCCAATCTACAGCAACCGCACGTACAAGAGCGCTACAGAGAAAGCAAAGAACAATATCAGTTATTACAAACTTGCTGCAGAACAGACGGAAAATGATATGTACAAAACAATAGACAATTTATACCTGAACGCTAAAAACACTCAGCAAGAGTATATTAGCGCAAAGGAATCATGCAGAAGCGCAAAAGAAAGTTATGATCTTGTATGCGAGCAGTTTAATCTTGGAATGAAAAACCTTGTTGAGCTGGAACAGGAAAAGAGTACATATCTTTCTGCAGAGCAGCAAGTTGCACAAACAAAATACATGGCGCTTTACAACCTTCAAGTGTTAAAGTTCTATACAGGAGAGGATATTGACATTTAAAAATAAATTCTTCAAGAAGGTATTGCACAAATTCTTTTTGAAATTAACAAAATCTGTCGTGATAAGAAAATTAAAAAAATAATAATATGAACAATAAGAAAAAAATAATTTTGTGGAGCGTAACAGCTGTTATAGTGATAGTTGCGTGCGTGCTTATTTTTGGAAAGAAAAGTTCTAAGAGCGTTATGACGTTTAAGATGGAGACTATTAAACGCGGAAATGTAAATAATACCGTTACCGCAACGGGTACCATAGAGCCTGTTGTAAAGGTGGAGGTTGGTACTCAGGTCTCCGGTATTGTGAAAAAACTTTACGTAGATTACAATAGCGTCGTTAAAAAGGGACAAGTAATTGCGGAGCTGGATAAAACAACTTTAATGGCTGATTATGAGAGTCAAAAGAGCAGCTATGCAAAGGCTCAAAGTGATTATTCGTATCAACTTAAAAATTACAACAGAGAAAAAATGCTGCATGACAAAGGACTTGTGGCAGACAGCGAATATGAATCAGCCCTTGACAGTTATCAAAGTTCCAAAAACACTCTGGCAATGTCCAGGCAGAGCATGGAGAAGGCAAGAACAAACCTGTCCTATGCAACAATTACCTCACCTATTGACGGAGTTGTATTGAGCAAGAGTGTTGAGGAAGGTCAGACTGTTGCCGCAAGCTTCAGTACTCCAACACTTTTCTATATTGCACAAGATCTTACGCAAATGAGAGTTATAGCTAATGTTGACGAAGCTGACATTGGTAATGTTAAGGATGGACAGAGAGTTGAGTTTACAGTAGATGCTTATGTTGAAGAGATCTTCAAAGGCACAGTTACACAGGTAAGACAGAATGCTACCACTACCAACAACGTAGTCACGTATGAAGTTGTTGTTTCTGCTCCAAATCCCGATTTAAAATTAAAGCCGGGTCTGACGGCAAACATAACAATCTATACGGCGGAGAAAAACAATGTACTTACCGTAAAGCCTAAGGCGTTAAAATTTGATCCTCAGCTATATGCAAAGAAAGGCGGATATTCAATCAGCAAAGAATCTCAGCAGTATCTTGGTAACCCTACTGTCGGTGAAGAGGGAAAAGGAATACTTTGGACGCTTAATAATAAGACATTTACAGCTATTCCTGTGGAAACTGGAACAAAGAGCAAGACTGCAGTTGAGATTACAGGCGGAATACAGGAAGGAACAAAGGTTGTTGTGGAGATAAGCATGTCATCAACCGGAGATGCCGCATTGAGTGATTCAAGTTCAAGTAACCAAAGTTCTCCTTTCATGCCTAAGCGTCGAGGGGAGAATGATAAGAAGAACGGCAGCAACGGCGGCAGAAATAGCTCAGGGCCAAAATAAAACTGTCGGGATAAAAAAAATAATAATTAGATAATACAATGGATACCAATAATATAACAAGTACTGGAGAGAAGAGGGTTGTTATTGACCTGCAGGACATCAAGAGGAATTTCCTAGTGGGGAATGAGATTGTGCATGCGTTAAGAGGAGTAAGTTTTAAGGTATATGAGGGTGAGTTTGTGACAATTATGGGAAAGTCCGGCAGCGGCAAATCTACGCTTTTGAATACTCTTGGATGTTTGGATACGTCCTCCAGCGGTGAGTACTATTTGGATGGCGTTTCCGTCAGAACAATGAGCAAGCCGGAGAGGGCAATGCTGAGAAACAAAAAGATTGGATTTGTATTTCAATCATATAATTTGCTTGCAAAAACTACCGCGCTGGAAAATGTAGAACTGCCACTGATGTACAACTCCTCATATTCATCCGCGCAGCGCAAACAAGCTGCCATTGAAGCACTTGCTGCAGTTGGACTGGAGGACAGAATGTATCATAAAAGCAATCAGATGTCCGGAGGACAAATGCAGAGAGTTGCAATTGCCCGCGCGCTTGTGAATAATCCGGCGGTTATTCTGGCGGACGAGGCAACAGGAAATTTGGACACAAGAACCTCCTATGAAATTTTGGTTCTGTTCCAAAAGCTTCATGCAGAGGGGAAAACAATAATATTTGTGACACACAATCCGGATATTGCAATGTTTAGCGGACGTAATATCACATTGAGGGACGGAAAAATTAAAGAAGATACAGTGCACAACAATATTCAGTCAGCCAAGAGTGCGCTGGAAGCTCTTCCAAAAAATGAAGATGAATAAAATAGGAAAGATAAATTATGAACTGGGAAAATTTATTTAAAATAGCTCTTAAATCCATAGCCAGCAATAAGTTGCGTACATTCCTTACCATGCTTGGCATTGTGATTGGCGTTGGTTCTGTCATTACCATGCTCGCGATAGGACAAGGTTCCAAAAAGAGCATTCAGAGCCAAATCTCAAAGATGGGCAGCAACATGATTATGATTATGCCTGGGACAGACATAAGGGGCGGTGTAAGACAAGAAGCCTCTTCTATGCAGACTCTTAAACTTGCAGATTATGAAAATCTAAAGGATGAAAGCGAGTACCTTTCTGCAATTAGCCCTAATGTGTCTTCCAGCTGCCAGGCAATTTTTGGAGGCAATAACTACCACACAACAGTGAGCGGAGTATCACAAGATTATCTTTCAATCAGACAGTTAGAAGTACAAGACGGGGAGATGTTTGATGATACGGATATTAAGACAAGTGCAAAAGTTTGCATAATTGGCAAGACTGTCATAGACAATCTATTTACAAACGGAGAGGATCCAATAGGAAAAGTTATAAGATTCGGCAACATTCCAATGACTGTTATAGGTACCTTAAAATCAAAAGGATACAACTCCATGGGGCAAGATCAGGATGATGTTGTTCTCTCCCCCTACACTACAGTAATGAAGAGAATGCTTTCAGTTACATACCTTCATATGATCTATGCATCGGCTGTATCAGAGGACCTTACTGACCCGGCTATTGCTGAGGTGAAGAATATCTTGAGAGATGACCACAAGATTCAGGCAAACCAAAATGATGATTTTACCGTCAGAAGCCAGGAGGAGCTGAGCTCTATGATGACATCAACAACTAATTTAATGACCATTCTACTAGCTTGCGTAGCAGGCATTTCCCTTGTAGTTGGCGGCATTGGAATTATGAACATTATGTTTGTAAGCGTAACGGAACGTACTAAAGAGATAGGACTTAGGATGAGCGTTGGAGCAAGAGGCGTAGATATTCTAACTCAATTCTTAATTGAGGCAATCATGATAAGCATAACAGGCGGCGTAATTGGCGTGCTGCTTGGCGTATGCTCGTCATACGCGGTTAAAATCTTTGCAAATTGGCCTATTGCAATTCAGCCTCTTAGTGTTATTCTTAGTTTTGCAGTATGTACAATCACAGGTATCTTCTTTGGATGGTATCCTGCAAAGAAAGCCGCAAACCTAGACCCAATAGAAGCCATCAGATATGAATAATTTTGAGATATATTTGCGCTATGATAAATTCTGATACACCGGCAATCATTCCGGAACATAAAAAAAGAAAATGGGTATCTATTCTCATCCAGGTACTTGCATGGCTTATAGTGTTTGCTTTCCCATTACTTTTTGTGGAAAGAAATTCAGCTGAAACATTTAGCCTTACGGAATACCTTAAACATTCAAGCATACCCGTCTCTTTTGTAATAGCATTTTACATAAACTCGCTGTGGCTAATTCCAAAAGTTTTATTCAGAAAAAAGACAATGTCTTTTATTCTATTAAACATCCTGTTGATTACCGTTTTAACATTTGGAATTACAAAATGGAATAAGAAATACATGAAAGGGCCGGAACAGAAAAATCCCAATACGGAGATGGTTGCAAATCAAAAAATGCAGGCTCCGGATGGAAGACAAGAGTTTAGGCCGCAGCCCCAAATGGATTCTCCGCAGGGTCCGCAGAGCAGTATGCATCACAGAAGGTCGAAAAAAATGTTCTGGATTAGAGATGTAATGTCCTTGTTCTTTATCATTGGACTTGCGTGTACAATTAAACTTACAGAGAGGTATGACCGAACAGAAAAATCTTTGCAGGAGGCGGAAGAGGAAAAGGCAAAGGCGGAGCTGGACAACCTTAAAAATCAGCTAAATCCGCACTTCATGCTAAACACTCTTAATAACATTTACGCACTGATTGCAATAGACCAGGATAAAGCACAGGAGGCGGTACACCAGCTGAGCAAATTGCTGCGCCATGTCCTATATGAAAATCAGGAGCAATTTGTGCTGGTTCAGAGTGAAATAGATTTTTTAAAGAACTATATTGAACTAATGAAAATCAGACTGGCAAGCAACTGCAAGGTTACTTTTAATGCTGACATTCCAGCTAATAGCAAATTAAAAATCGCACCGCTTTTGCTAATCTCACTTGTAGAGAATTCTTTTAAGCATGGCGTTTCTCCTACTAAAGAGAGTTACATATTCATAAATATTACAGAAATAGTGTCTGATATGAAGCAAAAATTATCCTGTCTGATAGAGAACTCCTACTACCCTAAAGATGAGAGGGATAAGAGCGGCTCAGGCATTGGATTAAAACAAGTTCAGATAAGACTGGATTTGCTTTATAAAGGCCATTACACATGGAACAAAGGAATAGTCGATGTGGAGGGTAAAGGAAAAATGTACCGCTCCGTTCTTGAACTAGACAAGTTTTAAACGGTCATTTTAACTGTGCCGAAATGGTAAAATGCCTGTTTTTTAGTTAAATTTGCGTAACCAATTCAAATCATTCATTAACAGAATTATGACTCAGGTAAAGTGTGCTGTTGTAGATGATGAACCTCTTGCAGTTGAACTGCTTAAGAGCTATATCAAAAAGACAGATTTCTTAAAACTGTCGGGAGCTTTTACAAATGCTGTTGATGCGTTGGCCGAGATAAAAAAAGGCAACATAGACCTGATTTTTATGGATGTTCAAATGCCGGAACTTAATGGCTTGGAACTCAGCAAAATAATCAGAGAGCAAAATAATGATCCTCTAAAGTTTACTTTACCTCTAATCATTTTTACTACAGCCTTTGAGCAATATGCAATAAAGGGGTATAAAGTTAACGCCATTGGATATTTGCTAAAACCAATATCATACAAGGAGTTTTTGGATGCAGCGGAAAAAGCGCATAAAATCATCAATACACTTTTGGCTCCGGCGGCAGTGGCACAAGAACAAGCTGATTTTCTTTTTGTTAAGAGTGAATACAAGGTAATTAAAATCAACCTCGCAGACATTGTTTACATAGAAGGACTTAAAGATTATATTAAGATTTACACACAACAGGAGAAGTACCCTATCCTTACTTTGATGGGAATGAAAGAAGTTGATGACAAGCTTCCAAGCCCTAAATTCTTGCGGGTTCACCGTTCTTTTATTGTTGGACTTAATTACATTCAATCATTTGAAAAAGGGAAAATAGTACTAAAGAAAACAGAAATTGGAGAGGACATAACTATACCAATCGGAGAGAGTTACAAAGACGCTGTACAATCGCTGATAAAAAAATAGAGAGTGGGAAGAGGCGATATAAAAAACTTACAATGGAAAAGGATAATAAGACACAAAACAACAACTCACCTCAGCGCGTAGCTGTAATCACAGGCGCAACCGGAGAAATTGGGGCAGAAGTTTGCAAATATCTGGTCATCAATGGATACAAAGTGTATGCACTCTGCCGCAATACGCAAAAAGCAGAAGCGCTAAAAGGAGAGTGCGCCAAAATCTGTCGGGAGAAAAATATTAATCCTGCACCAAACTTTCACATAGTGCCAGCAGACCTAGAAGATTTTGAAAGCGTAGATAATGCCATAAAATACATTATAAAGGTTCTGGAGAAAAAGGAGTGGGAGGAGACTTCTATAGATTTGCTAATAAATAATGCCGGAGTCATTGCGCCAACAATGAAGCTCACAAAGGATTTGCAAGAGACAATGCTTCAGGTTAACTACTTGGCCCCTAGAAGAATAGCCACATCGCTCCTGCCATATATTAATGAAGAAAACGGCAAAATAATAAATACGGTTTCAGTTACAATCAATTGGTGGCCTCTGGATGACGATGACAGAAAATTCAGCAACTTAAAAAATTATAGCAGGTCAAAACTTTGCCTGGCACTATTTACCATTGCTATAAACCGCAAGCTGCTTAAACAACACTCAAGGGTAAGAGCCATTGCGGCTGACCCGGGAGTTGTAAACACTAAAATGATTACCATGCACAAGTGGTATGACTCCTTGGCAGACAAACTGTTCCGTCCTTTTATAAAAAGTCCGGCAAGAGGCGCAAAAGCTATTATCAACGCCATAAATTGCACTGAAAAGGGAGAAACACGTTTGTGCAAAGAGAGGAAAATTGTTACTTTTAAGAGCGGCATTTATAAAGAGCTGGACAAAAATAAAGAGAAATTTAAAATCAAATAGATATGTCAGTTTGGAGCAAACTGGGGCAAATTCCAAAAATCATTATTCTGGTTGTAGCAATACTTCTTGCTATAGCCGTACTGCTAGGCATATTCAGCGGCCCCATTGCAAAGTACTACATTGAGAACCATGATAAAGAGCTAATAGGCAGAAAGGTGCGCATAGAAAAATTAGTCATCAACCCCGTTTTTGGTACGGTTAAAGCGCGTAACTTAAACATATATGAGAAAGATGACAATGCCCATTTCCTTGCATTCAGAAATCTGAAAGTTAAAATGAGCGTAGTAAAATTAATTTCCAAGAATTTTAATATCAACAGAATAGAGTTTGATTCTCTGGATGTGAATATTCTTCAGAACGAGAAAAAGTTCAACTTTGATGATATTCTTGCAAAATTCAAGTCAGATTCCACAAAGAAAGACGCTGCTGCAAAACCCTGGATTCTAGACATTAACAACATTACAATACTAAAGAGTCACATCAACTACAAAGATTTGCAAGTTGGAAGCAAATGGGGATTTAATAAAATCAACATTAAAATTCCGCGCGTATATTTTGCCGGCAAGAACACTGATGCCGGTATAAATCTGAACTTTGCAGAAGGCGGCTCGCTCTCCGCAAAACTTGCATACAACATGGAAAGCAGCATGTATGACTTGAGTCTGATAATACGCAAATTCACGTTAGAAGGAGTTCTGCCTTACGTTCAGCAATCTGCGAACGCAGATAAAATGAGTGGCCTTCTCTCCATTAACATGCACGTAAAGGGGAGCCAGGAACATATCATGGAGGCGGACATAAAAGGACGCGCCTCTGTAAACAACTTCTCATTATCATCTGATAAAGAAGGACTTATTATAGCTCTCGACAGCGCCTCTACAAATATTGAGGACCTGGATTTAAAAAAGAACGTTGGCAACTTTGATTACATACGCTTATACAATCCAAGAACTCAGTATGTTATGCACAAAGACAGCACCAACAACTTTACCTATCTGATGAAAAAATCTTCTAAAGCTTCTTCATCAAAAAGTTCATCTTCTTCCAAATCAATGAGAATAAGCATAAAACAGATGCGCATATATGACGGCAACGTAATCTATAAAGATGAAGCGCTTCCCGGAGGGTTTGACTACGCTCTAAGTGAGATTAACGTGATGGCAGATAACCTTAATCCGGATGCATCCAACCGTATCAAAGGCAGTGCAGTTCTTGGCAAAGCGGGCAAAGTCAATTTTGACTGGGCCGGCAATTTTGAGAACATGCGCAATATGGATTTACGCCTGACACTCAAGAATATAGACTTTACTGACTTCACGCCGTATTCCAAACATTTTGTGGGCAACAAGCTGGAAGGAGGAGTTCTCCAGTTTATCAGCCGCAATGTTATAAAGGATAACAAACTTGTCGGTGACAACAAATTGGAAATCTTTAAACCAAAAGTGAGCAAGAGGGTAAATAACCATCCGGTATATAACCTTCCTGTACGCCTTGGAGTTTATGTGCTTACAGACCGCAAAGGGTTGATGTCCATAGATTTGCCTGTAACAGGAGATCTGGATAATCCCAAGTTTTCTTATAGAAAAATTATTTTCAAAACCATAGGAAACGTGCTGATTAAAGTTGCGGTTGCGCCATTCTCAGCAATAGGAAGTCTGTTTGGCGCGGGCAAGGAAAACATTGACCATGTAGAATTTGATGCAGGATTAAGTGACTTTAACACAAAAGAATACACCACCTTTAAGCAGATTGTGGAAATAGCTGGCCACAAGCCGGAGATGAATGTAAAGTTTGACCAGGAGGTAAATATGAGTGAAGTTAAAAAGGAATTTACGGTATTCATGCTAAAAAGAGATTTCTACAACTCCCGCCACTCAGCGCATAAAGATACTCTTACACCTCAGACGTTATTTGCAACAGACAGATTTTCCGACATTGACATAGAGTCAAAACAGGTTGGACAATTCGCAGATTCTCTAATGCTTACAAGAGGACTGATCCCTTCTTTGCAGGAGGGCAATATGTATGGTGCGGAAGAAAAAGCCATCAAATTATACGGTTCCAACTGCGAACAGAAAATTCTGGAATTTGCTCAGAAACGCAATGAGAACCTCGGCAATTATATGACCAGAATGAACATAGGCTCAGGCAGATACAGCATCACTACCGTTCCGGCAGATTCCATGCGCGTTTACAAAGGAAAGCACATGTACAAGGTATCCGTAAGTATGCAAGGCGGAGACTAGCATACCAACAATTTATGGCCATTTTGCAAAAGCTGCTTAGCACATGTTATATAACATATAAGGCTTGCCGGCCTGCTCTTATTGTATCCAAGAGGCATCACTTATGTAATACCTGTATTTATAACCCAAAATAGTACTATGAGAATCAAAGGGGTTGTCAAATGTAAAAACGGTATAATCAACTTCATAAGAAGGATCACCCACTGCTCCTTGAATGTGAGTCAGCGTCATCGTTTGAAAATCAGGAGATGAAATACAATTATCACCAATACATTTGTACAATTTGCCATCTTGCGGTGATCTAGTGTCTATTGTTTTACTAATAGTAAAATATGGGTATCCGTCCTCCTCCCCCTCCTGAGTATATTCACTTATTCCAAGAACATTTATCTCCTCCCAAACCGTGCACTGGGCTGTTGCCTGGTGAACCGTTCCAACATCATCTGTCACACTTGCATAAACTGTATAAACACCATTAGCATAAGTTGACGCATCTGTGTACAATTTACCGGAGGATGTAATAGGCAGCTGAAACATATGACTTGTATTCCATGTAATTGCAGCCTTTGAATCCGTTTGGCACTTAACATAATGCTCATAAGCAATATCAGAATAAGTGTTTCCTGTTGCTTTTGTGACAAAAGCATTTGCAAGCAAATTTATATTGCTCTCTGCAATTTTAATTGCAGGCAAAACTTTAATACTCTTTGTATAACTCTTACTTGGAAAATCCACGAAACTCACTTTTATGGCGTGGGTTGGAACGGAAGAAGTTGACTCCGCCGTACCGCGCACCGTGCATCCCAAAGTAGTATTAGAAAAAACAAAAAAAGACCCGTCGCGAGTTTGATCTGCATATTCCCATTTTAGCTTAAGCCCGCTGGCTCTCGACGGTGAAATACTATACCCTATCGCAGTATTAAAGCCTAAGTAAACATTTAAAATTGAAGATGTTGTAAACACAACCTTTAACTCCTCCACATTAATTGCATAAGAAGAAGTTGCGGTTCCCAGCTTTGCCGTCAGTACGGCAGTCCCGGGCTTTAGCGCTTTTACAGTCACACCACCGGATGCCGATGAAATAACGGAAACCACTGATGCATTGCTGCTTGTAACAACTGGCACTGCGGCAGCAGGGGTTATTTGCGCCCATGTAATAGTTGAAGTCTCCCCATCATACATGCTTCCCTGTCCGGCAGGAAAGGAAATCTCACCAGCCACAACTGACACAGATGCAGACGCACTTATGTTTCCTCCATCACAGCTGGTAGCAGTTATTGTACAATTACCTATTCCTCTGGAAGTTACATTACCATTTTGATCAACGGTTGCTATTGAAATATTAGATGAGCTCCATATCAAAGATCTATCAGAAGCTGTAAGAGGCATAATAGATGCAGTGAGTTTTAAAGTTTCCCCAAAACCGGCGAATTCAAGTTTTGAGGGAGACAATGAGACAGATGTTACTAAGTCTGTAAGCAATTCTGTATCAACTCTCCATGTATTCTCATCAACTGAACCTTCTCCGGCAAAAAAAACAGTAATTGTATGTTGCGTATTTCTTTCAACATCAAAATTTGTGGTCATGTCTTTTCCAAGATAGAATCTATAAAGCAGATTACCAGAATGTTTTGAAGATGCATAACTTGCATTAAGCTGGATATAACTGCAAATGTTTGAGTACGCACTTCCGTAAGGCCACACTTTTTGAGTTTGGTCCGTATTTGAAGGCAACAGCGTACCCTGCATATTTTCAAACATATAAAAAGTTATACCGCCGGAGAAAAAATCTGCAAGATCACTGCCGGAAATTAGGTCACCCTCCATCACCTCAGAAGCAGAAGCAGCTTTGCTTATCTTAAAAAGTTTCACACTTTTTGGAACGTTTTTAAGTGTTGCGCTGCTAATACCAATTGTGACACCGGAGTTTAAAGAACTCTTGTCACCTTTAAGAATAACTTTTGCTATTCCTCTTGTTAAAGTAATTGGGACGGAAATGCCGTCAGATAAGACAATTGGGCCTGCTTTTCCGGACATGATAACACCACCGGAAGCATCGGCAAGTGCGGAAGCCGACGATACGTTGAAAGTGCTGTTCAATATTTCAGACGTGTCTTTTAAAATCATCTCTTTGCCCGCATTTGCAATTGCATAGATGTTATAGACTGCACCTTTCTGAATTGGAACAGATAGGGAAAGAGTTCCTGTGAGATATTGGTTCTTAACTACTTGTCCTTGAGTATTACAAACATAGACATTTACATTTGATACCTGAGTCGGACTTACGCTAAGCACTTTAGTCCATGCAGCCTGCGGAAGAAAAAATGAAACATTTACAACTGCATTATTATCATCAGTCCTTTTAATAGACTCATTATCTGATTCTTTTGTACATCCGGAAACTGCTGCAGCTATCAGTGCCAGACCAATCGCAATTGCAAAAACAATTACAATAGTAACATTATATAATTTATTTTTCATAGTTTAATTTTTAAAAATCAATTGTTATAGGCGCCATAATTATCCAGTCACCAATTTTTACCGTTGCTAAAAGAGAGCTCATATCTATAAGTATATCAATATCTTTTAGACTAACTGCCTCCATATCGTAATTTGAATCTTTAAGATATTTGCCCAGTTCAAAAGTTCCAATCTCTCTCCTACTCATTTCTTTTTCTCCCGACAGCGAGTATATATTCATATATATTCCGTTCAAACTGCTTTGCCTCAACATTCTAAATGATAAACAATTGCCATCGTCATTCAAACGGCTTGCACAGTTTGGCATACTCATTTGATATTGTGATTGTATAGTATTTACGCTGATGACAGATAATTTTTCCAGGCACTTTCCATTAACAAAAAAACCACCGGAAGGAGATACAAGTTCAGTCCCTGCACCGTCGCCCTCCTCAACTCCCGAAAACCTTACATTAATAGTTGCGAACTCCTTATTTGGAAGAACTTGCAAAATCACAGATTCTCCTCTGACGGGCCCCTCATACTTAAAAAAGAAAAGGGAATCGGCGCTTAAGGCGCCAGCCTTTTCTATTATAGTAGATGGAGAAAAGCGTTCCGTGCAAACGGACGCATCGCTCAAATTACACCACACATAGCAATATATATCCCCTTTCTTAACACTCAGTACATCAGGCACTTTAAAGCTCTTTCTCCCCACTGTATCTTTATAAAGCAAATCCCCTTCAGAATCAAATAGCCATAATTGAACATTTCTCACATTGCCGTCTATCTTGCTAAAATCTATCGTGAGCTCACACGGACACTCTTCCCTGCTCTCCATAATGGTATTGCAGCCGGTTGCCGCCGTAAATAAAAATACGACAGCAACAACGACAACAATATGACAAAAGCAATGTATAGTCTTCATTTTAAATGATATCCTACTTCTAGAAACTAAAAATTCACAGAGGAATCAGGCACGGTTGCCCAGTTGCTGGCCGTAATATCTGTGGTCAGTGTTCCTCTTGTAATTGGTTCATCGGGGGTTGTAGAACCGGGACCGCTAATAGCAACGCTGACTGAATAAGATGTATTTCTCTTTACTCCTACGTGCCCGTTTGCGCTAACCCATCCATATCCTTCCCTGTTTATATCAACCGGATAATAGTAAACTTTTCCTGCCAGCGTTGCCTGAATCACCATTCTTGTAAATCTTTCAGACGTTGTCTCCGCTGCAAGCATATTTTCATAACAATAGAAATAATGCGCAGTTGTAACTGCAGCTTCACCAATAGTTCCAGCAACATCATCATATAGCATTCCGCTCATTGCACATCCGTTACAATCAGTTGACACATATTGTTTTGCATTTAAAATCACTGCAGATGAAGTTTCTCCCCCGCTATAGAATAATTTACAGCCGCTGACATTGGTGAGATAGATTTTCACATCTGACAATGTGCTCCCTTCATAAGGTGTTCCGGCAAAATTTGTTTTGATGCTGCTCAATATTACTCTTCCAACCAATCTGGAGATTGGAATGCTTACAGATGCAGTTGCGGCAAGAGTTGCTGTCGCTGAACCTGTCATTACAAATGTTGTGAGATTTTCTGCCTTAAGGGAGGATGTGATTGTCTGAAATTCAGAATATGTATCAATTCCTGCCCAGCTGGCTGCGTGTGAATTTGCAATTGCAACAATGATTTTAGGACCCGTTCTTGCCCTTAGCTGCAACCCTGTCAGTGTTGTTAAAGGAGTGCCCGAAAATTTTTTATAAACCTCAAGGGCCCCGTCGTCTGCTGCTCCACTAACATTCTTAAAGACAAATATTTCCAACGTCTGAATTTTATTATCATCATCCTGCACTCCATGCCCTGCGCCTATTGCCTTTGTAGAACCACCAACACCTCCGCTGACGATTCCGGCCGGGGCTCCCGGAGAAGGCGCAATGTCAACCGTTAAAGCGCAGTCACCCTCATTGCCCGCTTCAATCTCACTCTCGTTCTTGCTACATCCCGCCATAACCGCAAGGATCACAACAGCAACCCATAATTTTCTCATAATAATTTAATAGTTATTTTGTTAATATATTGTATTTCTGATATTTGCATTTAATCTTGACTCTTAAAAAGGGCATATTTCAAAACCAGCGAAGAAATTTCAGGATCCAAGTTTCCTCTGTACTTCATCTGATGGTCCATATCCACAGAACTCAAAAAAAGTTTCAACGCTTTTTTCTCCTCACCCAACCTTACATACAACACAGCCATCATATAATTTCTTTTTGCAGTTGGATTTAATCTCTCCAGAATATCCATGGCAGAATGATTGTAATTCAAGCACATATAGGCAATTGCCGTATTAATTGTTCTATAAGGACGCAATATTTCTATTGCCTTTTTATAGTCTCTTTCCTCTAACGTTTTTACTCCAAGAGAATACACACTATCAACTTCAGTGGTGTGTATAGTATCTTTAATCATCCCCTTTCTATGCAGCGCAAAATTGAAATTTATTCTTCTGAGCAGCGGATAAAAACATTCACGCAAATACCTGTAATCTTGACTTTTAGCCAAAGCCATCTCTCTCTTGTCCAAATCATTTATTTTAAAACACTCCAACAAAAAAGACCTCTCTCTTAAGGAATAATCTGACGCGATTAATTTTTCTAATGCATTCCAATCCTCTGATATATACCGGGATGTAAAAATTATTTGCTTGCCCTCCACTCGCTTGCCAACATAAGAATTGAAAAATTTCTTACTGGACTCAGCTCTTTTTTCTGCAAGTGCAGTATTTAAACTGTAACTGCCTTCCGGAGAGCAAGAAGCTGTAACTACAATAGAATCAATCACATAATTATCATTTGCGAGAAGGGTATCAAAGTTTCCTTTTATCCTCTTAAGCTCTTCCGCATTATTAGAAAGCGAGTCTTCTATATTCCACCTTCCTGCTTTGAAATCTATGAAAGCCATAGTATTAACATAGACCCTGCGTTCAATAATTTTTTTCTTATAGAGCGGTGTTTTATCAGTAAATTGAGCAATTGAACTGATATAAAAAGTCAAAGAATCTCCGGACGGCATTTTATATAATTCTCTTCCTGATGAATAAATTCCTCCGGTAAAAGCAAGTTTGACTTTTCGCATATCTCCCTTAGTCTTAAGTGTTTGCACATACCTAAACTCCACATCCCCATTAGTATCAAGCACCACGGTATCAAGCCTGACACCCTCTTTATCCAGAGGGTCCTTCACATATTTTTTAAATACATCTCCCAATCTTGACTTCTTTTTATTATTGGAATTCACAAGCCAATACTTTGTATAATATTCAATTGCTTCATCCTCTGTAATACCCCATGAATCAGATTTTTTACTCACCGCTCCGCCTACGCGTTCGGACTCGCCCGCATGATCACTTCCCTTATATTTCAAATTTCTCTCAGCAAACCTTCTCAACAATACCTCCCTTGTAAATGCTCTTACAAAATCGACACTATCGGGAATAATAGAATTCAAAAATTTGTTATACCTCTCATAACCTTTAAGTTGCGCATCGCGATAGTCTTTACCGGTGATGTAGATTTTATCCAGTCTCAATGAATCAGAACCCCAGAAAAATTTTGGAAAAAAGCGCACTTGCCATGCAGGGTCCTGGAGTTCTTTTGGAATAATTATGAAAAACGAGATGTTTATAAGCCCCTGTCTCTCCGCTACATGGCTAAAGCGCGCTTGAACAACAATAGGTTTTAGGTTATCTGATGCCACCAAATCTCCGGTGGCTTCTTCTTTTATCGCATTCATTATCAAAGGTTCACCTCCTCCAAGAGTATCAATTGCCGGAGATAAATCTGACTGCAAAGAGGATTGGGAACCACCTTTTAAACCCAGATGATATTTTGCAGAATTTACAATGCTGTCAACCTCATCCGCCCCAACACGCTTTGTCCTATCTGCATTATCAATGGCAACGCCGGCATTTACATTAGACTTTGTAAGCTTCTCTATTTTGCGCTGCATGCCACTGCAACCACATGCAATCCATGTAATTACAATGATTGCCAAAAGATAAATCAGCACGGCGCCAATAATCTTGCCCATAAATGTTAACGCCGCTGACGGCTCGTTTCTAAATCTCCTGCACATGCGCTCCATTAAAATGATAATATCCCTTCACTATTTAAAACAACATCGTCAATTGAATAAGCGCATTATTGGGGGTAACAATAACTTTCTCCTTTTTTACCTCAATCTTGCCGCACTTTATGCACGAAAAACGTGTATAATTTGTCACCCCCGCAAATACGCCAAGTCCCATCTCCAAATTCAAATTCTTGCTTAACATTAGCGCGTACCCTCCGCCAAATGTAGCGCCAACCGCATTCCCCTCATAGGACTTTTTGTCAAACACACCGCCAAAACTATATTTTATCCAATTCACATAACCACTTATAAACCAGCCGCTATTCACAAACCATGGCCAGTACTTTGTACCGGCAGAAAATTCCATGTGCTTATACTGCCTGTGTCTTCCAAACATATCATAATGGAAAGGATTGTACTCTCCTTGCACATGAACGCTCCAATTTTTTGCAACCGGCATTCCCGCCTCCGCATTTACAGTGCCCATCTCCATCCAACCCACAAAATTTGTGGAGACGGAATAGTTCTGCCCTTTTATTTTTCCTCCCGACAGAATCATTAATATTGTCGCCGCCAACGCTAAACTTATTTTCATCTCTCTCCCATGTTTTTATTCCACGCTCTCTCACCAGTCTCCATCTCTTTTTGCCGATTTTTTTTAGGGCCGGAACTCCGTGTTTTTCAGGCACAAAAATATAGCGGCATAAAAACAAAGCAAGTCAATTGATCAAAACTTGCGATTTGTTTATTTTACACAAATACAATTGATAATTTTTCATAACTTTGAGTACGCAAATGAGCAAATGATAGGATGATTGCACAAATTTAAAGGCTGTTGATAAGTCTTTTTTTGCTTTGAATTATGACAAAAGACAAAAATATCCTGAACAGAGAAGCTGAAAAGCTTAGGATAGAGAGAAATACAGAGGCAAGCAAGGTAACATGGCTTGGGTTCTGGATAAATATGGTACTTTCCATTGGAAAGATTCTGGCCGGTGTCTTTGGCCGAAGCGGTGCTATGCTGGCAGACGGTATTCATTCATTGTCAGACTTTATCACAGATGTGATAGTGCTTGTGTTCATGAAGCTTTCCTCAAAGGATACGGACCAGACACATGATTACGGACACGGTAAATTTGAAACTTTTGCAACATTCATTATTAGTGTTGCCCTTTTTGCAGTAGCAATTTTGCTAATGATTTCCGGTGCAAAAAAAATCATTGCGTCACTTCTGGGCAATGTACTTGATAAGCCCGGCTACATTGCACTGATTGCAGCTGCAGTTTCTATAATCTCAAAAGAGTGGCTGTTCCGCAAAACCAGAGCAGTTGGAGAAAAGATTAACAGTCAGGCAGTTATAGCAAACGGATGGCATCACCGTTCAGATGCTTTCTCATCTATCGGGACTTTAATAGGAATTTCCGGCGCAATCTTTTTGGGTGCTCAATGGAGAATTCTGGACCCACTTGCATCAATCATTGTCAGCGTCTTTATCATTGGCGTTGCTATAAAGCTGCTGCGTCCTGCAGTTGAAGAACTTACAGACGCATCACTTTCAGATTCAGTTGAAGAAGAAATCGCGACAGTAATCAAATCCGTGGAAGGAGTTGAGGGAATGCACAATATGAAGACCCGCAAGAGCGGAAACGGCTATATCATTGACGTTCATATTAAGGTAGATCCCAACATAACGGTCATAAAGGCGCACGATGAAATCGCCTCAAAGGTAGAGGATTTGCTGCGCGAGAATTTTGGACCGCAGACTCAGACTAGCATCCACGTTGAGCCAAAACGGTCTTAGCAACGACTTTTCAGTTTTATCTTACTTCTGCTACTTTTCCGGCGGTGACGTACCACAGATAACCGGTTGGTTTGTAACCCATTCGGGAAAGAAGATTCATGTAATTGCGTACTTGATTTTGATAGCCGGCATGGCTGCGAGATTCTGGGTCATATTCCCCGAATTTGTAATCTATGACCACTGCCTCATGCTTTCCGTTTTCATCTGCATTTTCATTTCCTGTACCATTGCTGCCAGTGCCTCCTACAGAAACAGCTCTCTTTATCAACACACGATCCGGACGGTACACGCTGCCGCCAATCAAAATACTGGTCTCATTAAGTGACTTATAATCACCGCTGAACCAGCTATATGAGCCAACGGTATTTATTTGAGATTGTATCAATTTGACAATTTCGTCTTTGCTGCCGGCTATTACCGAAGCAGTTCCTTCCGCAATAATTCTATCAACAGCAGTCTCAATTTGACTCTCCAGTGCAGAAGTTGAGTCAGAGCCCGTATTAAATGATTCCGCAGCTGAATCTATGAACGAGTACAACCGGTGCAACACAATTCCGCGGTGGCGCATATCATCCCCCTCACCATAAAGTTCATTCTTCAACTCTCCTTTAACACTCTCATTTATAGCATATTCAGGAATATTCAAATCTTCTCCTACTGCAATTGAATCATCAGATGATTCAGTCTCAGATGGTTGTACCGGCTCCATTGCATCTCCATAAGTGTACGTCACACAATGACACGGATTCAATCCCTCATGAACTCCACCCGCAGCCTCATCAGTTGCAGCCGAGTCCAGCGAGCGCATGGAGCGAAGCGACCTTAAGCGAGCGGACTTTGGCTCAACTGATGAGCCGTCGGACTCACAAAAAAACTCAAGCATCCCGGAAACCGTAGAGACACTGTTGCCTTTATTTGCGCCCTCTTTATTATGAGCATATATATACAGTTTCTCCCTAGCTCTTGTAAATGAGACGTATGCAAGATTAATAGTATCTATAGCCGAGTCAACACATTCTCTCTCAAATTCTCTGTGAAAAATTGTTGAATATAAATTGTGATCAAAATCCAGAAGCAGCGGTCCGGAGTATCCGATTTTTGCGTCATCTGTTGCACACCAAATTCTTGACGAGTGTCCAAATGGCCCCGTTGAATTGTATGAAATCAACTTGTCTCTTAGGAATGGAATAAATACCACTTTGAATGCCAGACCTTTAGCCTTGTGCATAGTCATTATGCGGACGGCGTTTTTATCCGGCGGCTCAGGTATTGAAAGAGTTCCCCCATTCTCATCCCACCACTTTATAAATGCACCGATGTTTGCCCCCTGATTAACAGAGTAATCAAGTACCTTATCCATAAAGGCTTGAATGAATGAGACATCTTTTAGCAATTCCGGCGTAAAACACCTCAAAATTTCCTGACAAATTTCATAAAGCGACAAATCCTTCATCGCAGGATTTTCTTCAATTTTAGCGCTGAATTTCTCAAAAATACCGGGCGTATCTCCAAAGAGTTTTTGGTCAGCCTCAAGGTTCTTGTCAGAAGCATCATTGACTTTTCTAAGAACATTTATCAAAACCTTCACGGCCCGGCTGTTGCAAATGAAAAGAGAATCTCCGGAGATGACATTAACGCCGTGGTCCAAAAGAAAACCTGCCGTCTGAGCCCCTCTGACATTTGAAGTAACAAGCACTGCAATATCCTTATTTTCATAATGATACATTCCGCTCTTATCCGTCAGCACTTTAATTTTCTCTAACATATCCGGCAGCACAAAATCATCAAATTTCATTTCCGCATTTCTTGATGGAGAAATAAAATCCATCACCTCAACCAGCCCTTTCTCTTTTTTCCCCTCAAGAATTTTCCTCTTTTCCTCAAATTTCTCTTTATTCCCGACAGATGCATCTTCTTTTATTTCAGGCATTTCCTGCTGTGAATCAGAATATATCTCAATCAGCTTATTAGCAATCTTAAGAGCAGCTTCATCTTCACCGCAATTCATCTGACCAACAATATATTCCCTTGCAGCCGTTAAAGGTGTCATCGCCGTTTTCCTCTCTGTACCGGCAACCTGCTCAGATTCAGCGCCATGTCCGGCATCCGCCTTGGATTTGAAAAATTCATTGTTAAATTCAACAATCTTTCCAAGACTTCTGTAATTGCTCTTTAACGGCCGGCTGTCATCAATCTTATCCTTAAAATCATCTCCAAGATTAGATTTTAAAATATTCCAGTCTCCGCCTCTCCACCTGTAAATACTTTGTTTTACATCTCCAACAACCAGATTATCAAATCCTTCAGAAGAACTGTTTATAAGCAGCGGTTTAAAATTTTCCCATTGTCTCCCGGAAGTATCCTGGAATTCATCCAACAAAAAACTATCAATCTTGGTCCCAATTTTTTCATACACAAAAGGAGCATCACTTCCGTCAATTAAATCATGCAGCAAATCGGGAGCCTCGCTAAGAAGAGCAATTTGTTCCTTTTGACAGTAAGTATCAACCTCTTTCTTTATATATTTAAAAAGAGAGATGATATCTATATTAGCAAGAATATGCTTTGCGGTAGAGTAATACTCATATCCATCCGCGTATTTATGTTGCAGTGTTAATAAACAGTCACTAATATTATTGCATAAGGCTCCCAACTTATCCCCCTCATATAAATTCTTAAGAACAGAGAGATGTTCTTCAGAAATCTTCTTATGCGGCCATAAATTAAAATCACTCGCAAAATCAAACAGAGAACTTGGCAATTCTCCAATAATTTCCTTCTTTCCGGAAACAGATAAAATGGAATCTCCCGCAAAAAACTTGTATAAAGGAGAACGTGTTTTCCCAAGAAAATCATCAGATGAGATTGAATACTTGGCAATTGCATTAGCCATTATTGCTCTGCCGTCCTTATATATCTTTACAACTTCCTCTGCAAATTTCTCAACAAAATCTTTCTTAAGATGCCCCGCAAGCCTATCAAAATCAGCAGAATCTCCCTCTTTAAAAGATTTATAACTCTCCTTAAAAATTTCCTGTGCAAGCTGTTTTATGACCCCGCGAGCATCCCATGACTTCTCATCGTCAACCCTAGATAATGAGATGCGTGAGAGCAAATTAAGCAGCTGCGGATTTTTATCCAGATTAACATATAAGTTCTCCACAGCAGCATCTATGGCGCCGTTATCATCCAGGCTGGTTTCATAGGCAGAGCGAGTTCTTAATTCAAGAGCAAAGGCTTTTAATATGCCTTGGAAAAAACTGTCTATTGTACTGACTTTAAACATAGTATAGTCATGCACAATTCTCCTTAAGGCTTCTTTTGCAATCTCCTTTTCAGTATTTGTTCCACTCTTGGACACTTCATACAAGGTCTGAAGTATCCTCCCCTTCATCTCATCAGTAGCTTTATTTGTAAAAGTTACAGCAAGGATATGCTTATAAGCTTCTCTATCATTTTTTTTTGCAAAAGCGTCTATTACAAGTTTCTTATACTCGCTTGTCAATTTGAACGTCTTGCCGGAACCGGCGGATGCTCTGCAAATCAATATGTTATTTTTACTTTCAGCCATATCCTTTTCTGCTTAACTCCTCACATTCTTCTCATTCAACTCCCTTATCGCTAATCTTATCTTTTACCTCTGCGCCCCTGTTGCAAATGGAGGCAAAATCACAGAACTCACATGGGGAGACATCTTTACACATTCTAAACTCCTCATTGCCCTCCCCATTGCTTTTAATCTCATCCAAAAGTTTGGACAATCTCTTCTTGAAAGCAATAATATTATTCATTGAGACTCTGAGTGTTACAAGCCCCTGACTCTTAATTTTACGTACCGGATAAATTGTAACGTCTATCTTGCTACCGCCCAAAGGCAAATTGTTGTTCAAAAAATTCTCATCTAGTTCTATCCGTTGAGGATTATCCTCACTCTCAGCCCACATCATAGCATAAACAAAAAGCTGCATAAGAATTTTATCTGACGGCTTCCTGCCTCCGCTCATATCAAAAAGAACATCCAGCACACTTTCAATTTCATCCTCATTGATTATAGAAACCCTCTGATTATCTGAGTAATACTTATTTATAATCTCAGGATCAAAATACCCAGTTTTGTAATCCGATATTCTCACTACACCGTCGGGACCCTGCTCCAGTCTGTCAAAAAAAGCAATGAAATTTGCACCAAGATATTTACCCAAAATCATCTTCTCAGTTCCAATGAATGTAAATTCTCCTGTGCTGGCTACGCGCTCAAAATCAACAGTTAGCGTATTGTAAATATATCGCTCCACCAACTCTCTTATTACCAGATTTTCCCCCTCAATCACATCCACTTGCAAAGCCACCTTAAAACCGTTCAAAATAAAATCGTCAAGTTTGGAAGAGCCGGGACCGGCAAAGCTTCCGTCAATTTTGCCCGCCGGAAACAGCTCCTTTATAATTTTCTCAACAAGCGCTCCGGATACTGTCTTGACTTTTAAATTTTCCGTATAGTGATTGTAAATAAGCTGCATACACTTGTGGAAGATAGAGCCAAACACACTTCCGTCAACACTATCGGTAAGTTCAGCTTCAACTTCCACTCCCATGATATTTGCAAAATAAAAATGGAGCGGACAATCAATGTAACTGTTCAGCAAAGAGGCGGAAAAATGTTTGCTTCCCCTTGGTTCAGCGTTAAAATAATTCTCCACAATGCTCCTGATATCCTCATCTCTCTTTACAACCTTTTTATAAGAGGCCTTAAAGTTCTCAGGCATAGGCGGATTCACATTGTGATACACGGGCTTAACTCCAAAATCATATCTGAGCTGCTTGATGAATCTGCTCTCCTCCCCCACTTTCATACCCTCAGTATCAGTACTATAGATAAAACTGACATGCTTGGCCCTCTGTATCATTCTGTAAAAATTGTAGGCGGAAATACTGTCTTGCGTCTCATAAGTAGGCAATCCAAAACATTTCCTCAAAAAGTATGGAATACAAGATTTCTGTTCTCCCGTTTTTGGAAACATTCCCTCATTAAATGAGAGATAAATTATATTCTCAAAATCCAGCGCACGCGTCTCCAAAGCGCCCATAATCTGCAGTCCCATAAGGGGTTCCCCTTTGAATGTCACACTAAGGTTCCCGACAGTTTTTCTTATTATGCTATATGCGGAGCGCGGCAGCATAATGCTCAAATTGTTCCCCTTGAGAGAATTTAAAACATCAGAATACTGAAAAATATAACCTTTCTCCGCAGGTGACACATAATTACTTACATAATCCAGTATGCCGGTTTGATACTCAACAATTGAAGAGATTAGATTTGCATCATCAACATGAGGAACCATGAGGTTTAAAAACTTCTTAAAATCGCCGGAAAGATTCAGAGTTTTTACTCCGCCTTTCCCATCCGGCAGATTATCAAATCCTGAATTCATTTCATCATCGCTGATAAAAAACTTGTTTGAATCCAGAATATGTTTTCTCAAGATTTCCGCATCACGCTTGTTAATGCCCTTCACATAGGAATGAGTAAGAACATCCAGAAGCACATTGCCATAAAGCAGTGATTTGCCGTTTTTTACGCGCATAGACATATGGACAGCGGAAAGCAGATTTGCAAGTGAGGCAACCCCGGTGGCAGCCAGCGGATAACCCATTGTAATATTAACGCAAGGCTTCCCCTTTATATCTCTATAACCGGCCGGAACAGCAGAAAGCATTGGCAGCAAAAGGTTCTCATCTGCAATAACAACAGCAGTCTTAAGGGCCTCGTTTCTCAGGTCAAAACCCGGAGCGGAATACTCAAAGCCGCTGCAAATTTTCTTAAGAATTTCAGAAGCCGCAAGAGTTTGCCCCATGTTTCCGGAAACAGGATAAACATCAAATGTACAATCAGTTATAGGTCTCTCATTGCCGGTTTCAACTTCAGCAACAATACTTCCAGAACATTTTGCAGCATCCTCAATTGCAGGAAAAGAAGGGAACTCCTTCACGCAACTCTCTATCAATATGGAAGATTTATTCTGCGGCGCCTTAATCATTGGAGAGAAGTAATCCCAGTAAAAATATCCGGCCAAAGAACCATCCTCATTTTTCTTGTCCCGGAAATATCTCATCAAGGTCTTCTCGCAATTATTTGGAGCAGAGAATCCTACAAAGACTGCAGAACCAAGCGCATCCAGTTTATTTGCTATGACATCCGCCCCTTCAGTCACAGATGCCCCAAGCTTTAGCGCATAAGAATTAACAGCTTCAGCCACGGTTCTGTATTGCATTGCACTATATGCAATTCCCTTGTTTTCTAGAGTCTCTCGATAGTTTACATATAGCGGATACAGAATCTCCCAAGTATCCAAAAATCTTTTCTTATAAAATTCTTCCCTGCCTGCGACACCGGGCTCATTTCCTTTAACTCTCTCCCAAAAGCCTTTTACTCCGCCCAGTTTTTCCACAGCTTCTCTCTGAGTATCAGACATCCATGAGAAATCAGAATTAATTTCATTCACGTCTTTCAAGTTTGTGAAAAGCTGTTTTGCATCCACCATATATTGATCCACATCAGAAAAATCTGACAGAATCAAATCTCCCCAGAAAATAAAATCATCAAGCGGCTCCTCCTTAAAATCTGTTTCAGATACACTGGCTCCTAACGCATGTTTCTTCTGAACTTCTGAATAGCATTTCCAAAGTTCAACAATAAGCGTCAGATAATCAGCCGTATGCAAGCCACTCAAATCAGAAAACAAATCACTTATAGTCACCATGCAAGGAGAGAACATAGGCATAGGTGAACCGTCTGGAGCTCTATTAACCTTGCCGTACTCTTCTCCAAGATACTTGCGGAAAAAGGCCATTGAACGCTTGTTGGGAAAGACAAAAGTAAAGCCGCACAGATAGTTGGCATCTGCTATCTTAATCCCTAACAATGAGGGATTGGAGAATATATTTGCAACCTGTCTTAAAAATTGTCTCTCCATTTTACCTATTCCAAATTAAAACAAGCTTCGACATTTTTCTTGCTCCCCACAACCCAAACGGTATCTCCCTTCTCCATTGTTATTGAGGATGTTGGACGCAAAAAACTATTATCCTCACTCTTCTCAACTCCAACTATTAGCACCCCAAATTTTTCTCTTATTGATGTAATATTTGCCTGCTGCCCAACAAAAGGGGATGTTTCATCCAATGTAAATTGGAATAGTTTCATCTCAATTCTCTCATGAGTTTCTTCATCTTGCGCAAGCGCTGGATCATTTGCTGTTATAAAGGAGAAAGATTTTATTTGCTCATCGGAGCCAAGAATAATTAGTGAATCTTCCGGATAAAGCATCTGTTCCTTTGGCGGCAGGTCAATTGTTTTACTTCCTCTAATGATTTGAATGACAAGTGCTCCAGTATCTTTATATCTATGTATTTCTCCAATATTTTTTCCGGCTGCATAGGAATTAGGTTCAACCATACACTTGTCTATATGCATCTCTTCTGCAATGTCTTTAGGAATAGCAAAAGAGTGTCCTCCCTCACTGTGCAAATTTGTCAAAAATCTATTTTCAATCTTGGCGTAATACTTTTTCACCTTCTTTGATATTTCCACATAAAGTATTACTACTGCGCAAATTAAAATGATTGCACCCAAACTTTTTGTTATATAGATAGATGCGGGAACGGAAACTGCAATAATTGCAATTATATATTTTAGCGCCCGCATAAAAAGCAGAGGGCCTCTGGCAAATTTCTTATCCTCCCATATTTTATCAAACGCACCGTCATCACCCTTCCTTCTCAACAGGCCCCACAAGAACGGAGTCATTGCACCAATTGTAATAATAAACATCAAAACAGCTGTCCATCTTGTAACCCCTATATAGCCGGCTAAGAATGGATTAACAAACCTCGTAAAAAATAAAAAAATAAAGAAAAGCCATGCAGAATAAAGTATCACTCTTAGCGAGTAGGAGCGTATGAGTTTTCTCCATTCCGTCTCTCTGTTCAACGTCTGTTTGCCCGTCCCCAATCTTTCAATTACAATACGCCATTGAGGTTTTGCATGTGAGTAAATAAAGTTGTACGCGGGTTCTCCAAGTTTAATCCAATACGGTGTAACAAAAGTAGTTAAGATGGATACCGTAACAATCACCGGATACAAATAAGGCGGCGTCACATCCAGACTGCGTCCCATTGTAGCAATAATGTAGGAGAACTCGCCAATCTGACAAAGGCACATTCCTCCGGTCAGTGCTATTTTAAGTGTCTGACCGCTAAACAGATATCCAATTGTTGCAGAAATCGGCTTCATTGTAATTACTGTTAACGTAATCAGCAAAATGTGCGGCCAATAGTGTAGCACAACAGACGGGTCCACCAACATTCCAACAGAGACAAAAAAGATTGCACCAAAAAAATCTTTAATTGGCTTTGTCAGCTTTATAATCTTATCTCTCTGTATAGTTCCCGATAGTATTGACCCCATTACAAAAGCCCCAAGAGCCTCTGATATATTGGCGTTTACGGTAATAACAACCATCAGCAGACACAAGCCCAAAGAGACAATAATCAACGTCTCGTCAGTCAATAATTTTCTAAGCTTTTTGTAAACTGTCGGGATAAAATAAATACCAAATGTAAACCACAAAACCAGGAAGAGCCCAATGAAAAATGCTTTGTTTATAAGTTCTGCCCCATTGAACGTTTTGCCTACAACAATGGCAGGGAGCATGACCAGTAAAAGAATAGCAATCAAATCCTCGCAAATCAAAGTTCCAAAAACCAGCTGAGATGACTTTTTTCCGGAAATTCCCAAATCGTCAAATGCTTTTATTATTATGGAAGTTGATGATATTGAGAGCATTGCTCCCAAGAATAAAGATGTAACCCATCCCCATCCAATCAAACGTCCCACAAGAAATCCCATGGCAAACATCATTACCGCCTCAGAAAAAACGGTTATGAATCCGGGCCCTCCAACTTTCTTTAATTTTTTAAAACTGAACTCCAATCCCAGACCAAACAGGAGAAATATCATCCCTATTTTTCCCCAAAATTCTATGCTGGAAATTTGTGTTGCAGTCGGCAAAGAGGCAATATACGGACCGGTAAAAATTCCGGCAATGATGTACCCCAAAACAATGGGTTGCTTAAGGGCTTTGAATACAATAGTGACGATGCCTGCAACTATCAGAATTAGTGCAAGATCTGCAAGCATCGGATTTATTGCACCACCTGTCATTTTTTCTCATACCCGGGTTTTCCAAGAAGCGTGAAGAGATTTTTCTTATATTCCTCTACCCCCTTCTGGTCGAACGGATTAACTCCAAGCACATACCCGTCAATTGCACAAGCCATCTCAAAGAAATAAAACATCTCCCCAAGATTTTCTTCATTTAAAGAGTCAATTTCAAACACAATATTTGGTACACCCCCGTCAACATGTGCTTTTCGCGTCCCTTCCACAGCAGCCTTGTTGACATCTTCTATGGTCCTGCCTGTTAAATAATTAATACCGTCAACATTGTCCTGCATATTGCCGATTTTCATCTTGCGCCCACCATCGTTCTCTAGAATCGCCGTCTCAAACAATATACGTTCTCCGTCCTGAATATATTGTCCCATAGAGTGAAGATCGGTTGTAAAATCCGCGGCAGCAGGGAAAATTCCTTTATGTTTTTTACCAAGACTCTCTCCGTAAAGCTGCTTAAGCCACTCAGAAAAATAGTGCAGCTTAGGATTGAAGTTTATAAATATTTCAATTTTTTTACCGCTTAAATAGAGTGCGTTTCTTACTGCTGCATAACGTATTGCAGGATTCTCCGCATTATCGGCAGTATATTTTTTTCTCGCACTTCTGGCACCTTTTGCAAGAGCCGCAATATTAAATCCGGCAACTGCAACCGGGAGCAGTCCAACAGGAGTTAAAACAGAATAACGTCCCACAACACTGTCGGGAATATAAAAAGAAGAATATTTTTCCTGATCACTTAATTTTCTCAAAGCCCCTGAGCGAGCATCTGTAATTGTCACAATACGCTCTCTTGCAATAGTTTTACCAAATCTCTTTTCAATATCATCTTTTAAAAATCTAAACGCAATTGCAGGTTCAGTAGTTGTACCGGATTTTGAAATGACAATAACAGCATAAGTTTTCTGACTTAGAAATTCCATCAAATCAGAGAAATACTCCTGGCAAAGTCCATTCCCCGCAAATACAATTTGGGGATAATTACCCTTCATCCCGTATGCGGAAAAAGTATGAGACAACGCTTCAATCGCACATTTGGCACCAAGATACGACCCCCCTATACCTATTATAACAACCACATCTACAGCACCTTTCCATTTTTTAGCAATTCTATTGCATTCATCAATCATGCTGTCATCTATGTCAAGCGGAAGGTTTAGCCATCCCATCATTTCACCACCCTCTCCGGTTCCGTTAAGTATAGTTTGCAAGGCATCTGATGACTTTGCAAGTTCAGTTTTCAGATAATCTTTCTGGATAAACTTTTCTGCATTTTCTGTATTAAGACGTATCATGTTTTTACCAGTCTTTACCGGCGCTATAATAATTTAATATAACTTTTCTGTAAGTCTCTTTATTACATAAGCGGGATATTTGTGCTCATAAAGAATCTCATAAACTGCTTCAGCAATAGGCATATCCACACGGAAATTTTTATTAATCTCATTAATGCAGCGACTTGCGTAGTAACCCTCCGCAATCATGCTCATCTCAATTTGCGCGCTGCGTACAGAGTACCCCTTGCCAATCATATTTCCAAAAGTCCTGTTGCGGCTAAACTGAGAATATCCTGTTACAAGCAAATCTCCAAGATAAGGAGACGTATTTACGTCCCGATTTATATCCGGATGTGTAACATTCAAGAAATCAGTTAATTCATGGAATGCATCAGTCATAAGCACGGACATAAAATTATCTCCGTAACCAAGTCCGTGACAAATTCCGGCACACACCGCATAGATATTTTTAAGCGCAGCGGCATACTCAACTCCATATATGTCAGTACCGGGAGTTGTCCTGATATAATCGCACGCAAAAGCCTCACATAGAATTCTGGCAGTCTCAACGTATTTGCTTGTAAGTGTCAGATATGAAAGCCTTTCCATGCCAACTTCCTCCGCATGACAAGGGCCGCTAACAACGCCGATTCTGTCAAAAGGAATGTTGTGTACCTGATGAAAATACTCCGCAATAGTAAGGTTCTTCTCATCCACAAAACCTTTGATGGCAGAGACAATAAACTTATTATCAAGGGAAACGTTTAGATGATTTATGCAAGACATAAAATAAACGGATGGTATGCAAAAAACAATGACATCAGAATTCTCCACAACTTCATTAATATCGGACGACATCTTAAGTCTCTCCGGCTCCAGAAGCACGGACTGCAGATATACTTTATTATGGTGATTCTTAAGTATATGCGCAATATTTTTTTTGTCTCTTAAAAACCATGAAATATTACTTTGGTGATTGAGGAGCATCTTAACAATAGCCGTAGCCCAGCTGCCGCTTCCTACAACCGCATAACGTAAATTATTTTTCTCTAATATATTGTTTTTCATTACATGAACTTTTTAGTCTGTTCAACAGCAAGCGCATCACATCTTTCATTTTCAGGATGCCCTGCATGTCCCTTTATCCAATTAAAAGTCAACGTATATCCATTTGAAACCTTAATAAATTCCTCCCACAAATCTCTGTTCATCTTCTTCTTAAAATCTTTTGCCACCCAATCTGCAAGCCATCCAAGATTCACTGTCTTAACCACATAGGATGAATCTGAAAAAACATTCACCACAGCGTTTTTTCTTTTGACCGCTTTAAGTCCCTCAATAACAGCCGTTAGTTCCATTCTGTTATTAGTAGTCTCCTTGCATCCTCCCGACAGTTCTTTATAATGAGGTCCGCATTTCAAAACAACTCCCCAGCCTCCCGGCCCGGGATTGCCGCTGCATGCACCGTCAGTATATAAACTTATGGGCTCTAATTTCTTCACGCTCAAATTGCTATGAAATTCCCCTATTAAATGACGTTTCCGCCATTGCCGTTGTACCTTGGAAATCTTGGTCCCTGCTGTCTGGCCTCATCCTGTCCCGGAATTTTAGAAGTCAGAGGATTTGCATGCATCTCATCATATCTCTGACGATTCCTGTAAATATCTAGTGCCAGATAAATTGCAGAGAGCATAGAACGCGGATTCGCCTTATTCTTTCCCGCTATGTCAAACGCAGTTCCGTGGTCAGGAGACGTTCTCACTATCGGCAGTCCGGCCGTAAAGTTTACGCCGGAATCAAAGGAAAGAGCCTTGAACGGAATAAGTCCCTGATCATGATACATCGCCAGTACAGCATCATAATTGTACTGCATTGTAGCCGCAAAAAATCCGTCGGGAGGAAAAGGCCCAAAAGTCTGAATTCCCTCTTCATTAGCTCTCTTGACGGCGGGTTTAATAATGCGCTGATCTTCATCTCCTAACAATCCTTCATCACCGGCATGAGGATTAAGACCAAGCACTGCAATTTTTGGCTTCTCTCTTCCAAAATCTCTCTTTAAAGAGTCATTCATCAGGCGCAGCTTGCTAAGAATAATTTCTTCATTAATAGAGCTAGAAACCTGAGAAAGAGGAATATGCGTTGTTACAACTCCTATCTTTAAATTATCTGAACACATGAACATCAAACCGTCTTTCACCCCAAAAGCATCAATCAAATATCCGGTATGCCCCGCATATTTAAAATTCTCCAGCGCAACGCCCCTCTTGTTGAAAGGCGCTGTAACCAAGATATTTATAAGCCCTTCTTTCATATCTTTAACAGCCGCATTCAATGCCTCTATGGCAGACTTTGCACTATCGTGAGTAAGCTGACCCGGTTCAACCTGAATCTGGTCAGAAACACAATTGATAATGTTAACGCGCTTGGGATGAGCGTCTTGTGCAGATGTTATTATGTTTGTATTTATATTCTCCGTCTCGGGAATTTGCTTGCGGTAAATTCCAAAAGCTTTGGATGAACCGTAAACAACAGGCGTAAACATTTCCAGTACATTGGCATTAGAGAGAGCCTTTATAATCACCTCATAACCAATACCGTTAGTATCACCTTGAGTAATTCCTATAACAATTTTAGGTTGCATATATTTTTATTTTTAGATAAAAAGCGGGTACTCTGCACACTGGCAAAAGCGCCACCCCCGCATTCAACGCAAGTTACAAAAAAAGTTTATTAAATTTGCTCACAGATAGCATAAAGAGCACTTGTGCAAACACATCCATGCCTAATATCCTTGATACTGAAATACAATACTTGCCGGGCATCGGTCCCAAGCGCGCGGACCTTCTTGCAAAAGAGGTTGAAATCCACACGTTTAGAGATTTGCTGTATTTCTTCCCTTTCAGGTGGATAGACAAATCAAAAATATATTCTATTGCTGAGGTTAATCCGGAAAGCGCTTATGTTCAGATACGTGGAGTAATTGTAAAAACCGCCATGGCTGGCGGAGGACATAAAAAAAGATTTGTAGCCACTCTGCAGGACGCAACCGGAAGCATAGACTTGGTTTTCTTTAGCGGCCTCAAATGGATAACAGACAAAATCAAAGAAAATAGTGAATTCATAGTATTTGGGAAAGTCTCGGAGTTCAACGGTGCGCTCAATATGGTACACCCGGAAGTCACTCCTCCGTCACAAGCTTATTCTTACGGAACAGGCTCAATGGTTGGCATTTACAGCACAACGGAAAAAATGAAAAGCGCCGGTTTGGGCATCAAAGTCATCACAAAATTTGAGAGTACATTGCTGGAGAAAGTACTACCCGCCATACATGAAACTCTGCCGGAAGATTTGCTGCAAAGAAAGGGTCTTTGCTCTCTGCAATTTGCCCTTAAAAATATTCATTTTCCTCACAACGGAGACTCACTTCTGAAAGCCCAGAACAGGTTGAAATTTGAGGAACTGTTTTATCTGCAGCTTAGCCTGCTGAAACAGAAAAACGTGCGCATGTCGCATGAGGGCGGACTGCCAATGCCAAAGGTGGGAGACAACTTTAACAAGTGCTATAACGCTCTCCCTTACCCGCTTACGGGAGCTCAAAAGAGAGTCATAAAAGAGATGAGGGCGGACATGATGAGCGGAAAGCAAATGAACAGGCTGCTGCAGGGAGATGTCGGAAGCGGGAAAACCCTTGTGGCTGTGCTGCTTGCGCTGATTGCCGTAGACAACGGCTGCCAAGCCTGCATAATGGCCCCAACAGAAGTGCTTGCAAATCAGCATTTGGCAAGCATTACAAAATTTCTGGAACCCACCTCCGCTACCGTAGCGCTGCTCACAGGCAGCACAAAGGCAAAAGAGAGAAAACAAATACTGGAAGACTTAGCCACGGGGAAAATTAATATAATTGTTGGTACACACGCACTTATAGAGGACAGAGTGCAATTCCGCAACTTGGGATTTGCAGTGATTGATGAGCAGCACCGTTTTGGAGTTGACCAGCGCTCCCGTTTATGGAACAAAGGAACTACCTTAAAATCAGATAAACCCGCAAACATCAGCAAACCCGCAAACGCCGGACAGCCAACAGGTTCCGCGGCGCTCTTTCCCCACATACTGGTGATGACCGCAACCCCTATTCCGCGTACGCTGGCAATGACACTTTACGGAGACTTGGACGTTTCAGTTTTGGATGAACTTCCTCCGGGCAGAAAACCGATTCAAACCATGCACGCATGGGAGAATCAACGTCCTAAGATTTACGCATTTATGAAGCAGCAAATCAAAGCTGGACGTCAGATTTTCATTGTCTATCCTCTGATTAAAGAGAGTGAAAAAATTGATTATGAAAACCTTGAGGCGGGTTATCAATCTATTATACAGGAGTTTAAAGCACCTGAATATATTACTGCCGTTGTGCACGGCCAGCAAAAAACCGCGGACAAAGATTTTGACATGCAGTTGTTTGCTCAAGGTAAGGCGAACATTCTGGTAGCCACCTCTGTAATTGAAGTTGGAGTGGATGTTCCAAATGCAACGGTTATGGTAATAGAAAGTTCTGAACGCTTTGGACTAAGCCAATTGCATCAGCTGCGCGGACGTGTAGGAAGAGGCTCTGAAAAATCATATTGTATTCTAATGTCCGGCTATAAATTGAGCCATGAAAGCAGAAAAAGATTGGAGCTAATGTGCAGTACAACAGATGGTTTTAAGCTTGCAGAAGAGGATATGAAGATGCGCGGTCCGGGAGATTTGGAGGGAACGACTCAGAGCGGACTCGCGATAGATTTGCATATTGCCTCTTTGTACCAGGACGGCCGCATTTTGGAGAATGCGCGCCAAACCGCCCTTAAGATTCTTTCAAGTGATCCTCTGCTTCAATCTCCTGCCAACCAACTGCTTACACATCAAATTGCCGTGCTTCGCCACCAAGGTAAAGACGCTACAGATTACTCTCAAATCAGCTAAAGCCAAACCACAAGCCTTATCCTTAAACGAAGGATTTCAACTTGGCTATTTCTTCCGGCCAGATATCCGGATTTGGAGTTTCAAGGACAAGCGGAATATTATCAAAACGCGAGTCTTGCATGATAAACTTAAAGAGATCCCATCCAAGCATGCCGGCTCCAAGAGATTCATGGCGGTCCACACGACTGCCCAAATCTTTCTTTGCGTCATTAAAGTGCATACCGCGCAAATACTTGAATCCTACAATTTTATCAAAGTCAGAGAACGTCTTTTCAAAAGCCTCTTTGGTACGCATGTCATAACCCGCCGCAAAAGCGTGACAAGTATCAATACAAACTCCAATACGGTTCTTATCCTCCACTTTATCAATAATCGCAGCAAGATGCTCAAACTTATATCCTATGTTAGTTCCCTGACCTGCAGTGTTTTCTATAACCGCAGTCACGCCGGAAGTCTTATCCAGAGCAATATTTATAGATTGGGCTATCAGCGCAACACACTCATCCTCAGTCTCTAACTTAAGATGACTGCCAGGATGAAAATTCAGTCTGTCTAAACCAAGCTGCTGACAGCGCTTCATCTCATCAAGAAAGGAGCCGCGAGATTGCTGCAGTCCCTCCTCCTTTGGACTGCCAAGATTAATTAAATAACCGTCGTGAGGCAAAATCTGAAACGGCTTATAGCCGCACTCCTCGCATGTCTGTTTAAACTGCTCTATTTCACTTGCAATCAATGGTTTGCTAACCCACTGCTTTTGATTCTTTGTGAACATTGCAAACGCAGTGGCTCCAACGGCTTTCGCATTCAACGGCGCGTTAAAAGGACCGCCGGCAGAACTTACATGTGCTCCAACATATTTCATTTCTTAAAATTATCTCTCAGCGTTACAGTACGATTATAAACAGGATTTTCCGGAGTACTATCTGCATCCTTAAAGAAATATCCAAGCCTCTCAAATTGAACGGCAACCCCGCTATTATCCTCCAGCAACGCAGGTTCAGCATAACCACAAATAACTTTCATTGAGTCGGTATTCAGATAATCTTTGTAGTCTTTGTCTTCCGGGATTGAACCCATGTCAGGTTCCGTAAACAATCTGTCTACTAATCTGACTTCCAACTTCTTTGCGGCAGCAATGGAAACCCAGTGAATTGTTCCCTTAACACTTCTCCATACGCCTCCGCCCGGTTTGGACGTTGGGTCATAAGTACAAATTATTTTTGTAATCTTGCCGTCGGCATCTTTTACAATTTCCTTGCACTTAACAATATATGCATATTTTAAACGCACCTCTCCTCCCGGCTGCAAACGGAAATATTTCTTTGGAGGATTCTCCATAAAGTCATCGCGCTCAATATAAACTGTCCCGTCAAAAGGAACTTTGCGTTTTGGTCCGTCCGGAGCTGCAGGATTCAAAGGAGCCTCAAACCACTCTACCTTACCTTTCTCCCATCCTTCAATCTCTACCATAACAGGGTCAAGCACAGTCATATACCTATTTGAGCGGGTATTCAAATCCTCACGGACGCACCACTCAAGAAGCGACAAATCAATTATGTTATCCCTCTTTGCAACGCCAACTTTATCCGCAAACATCTTCAAACTCTCTGGAGTATAGCCTCTTCTGCGGATACCGCAAATAGTCGGCATGCGCGGGTCATCCCATCCCCTCACATAATTATTTTTTACAAGCTCCAAAAGCTTGCGCTTGCTCATGACGGTATATGTCAAATTCAGTCTGGCAAATTCATACTGATGAGAGTGAAAAATTCCAAGCTGCTCAATAAACCAATTGTATAAAGGCCTGTGTACGTCAAACTCGAGTGTGCAAATTGAATGCGTAATTCCCTCAATAGAATCAGACTCTCCATGAGCATAATCATACATTGGATAAATGCACCATTTTGTGCCGGTCCTATGATGAGGAGTAAAATTAATCCTATACATTATTGGGTCTCTGAACAGCATATTAGGATTTGCCATATCAATCTTTGCACGCAAAACCTTCTCGCCCTCTTTATATTTTCCCTCTTTCATCTCTTGGAAAATCTTAAGATTCTCCTCCACGCTGCGGTCTCTATATGGGCTAGGAGTACCTGGTTTTGAGACAGTTCCTCGGTTCTCTCTAATCTGCTCCAGAGTCTGGTCATCTACATAAGCAAGACCTTTTTTTATCATCTCAATGGCCCAGTCATATAGTTGCTGGAAATAATCAGATGCGTATCTTTCATTGGCCCACTCAAAGCCGAGCCACTTTATATCATTCTTTATAGAATCCACATACTCAACACTTTCCTTGGTTGGGTTAGTATCGTCAAAACGTATATTTGTCTTTCCGCCATACTTTTTAGCAAGTCCAAAATTCAGGCAGATGCTCTTTGCGTGTCCAATATGCAAATAACCGTTTGGTTCCGGAGGAAAACGAGTCAGCACGCTCTTCACACGTCCCGTCTTCAAATCATCTTCAATAATCTCTTCAAGAAAATTAAGGGAACGACCTTCCCCTTCATTCTTAATCTCTTCTTTCTTAGAATCTTCCATAATATTACCCAATAAACTAGTATTGCAAAGATACTATTTATCCGCCAATTTTTTATTCAAAACTGCCTGCGTTACAAAATTGGTATATTTGCACATTAATAAAATTGGACAGATGGTAAAATCAATGACAGGTTACGGGAAGGCTGAATGCATTCTTTCCGATAATAGCAAAGTAATAGTGGAGATTCGCACGCTTAACGGAAAAAGCGCAGACATTAATTTTAAAAGCAACTTTGCCTCAAAGGATAAAGAGCTGGAAATCAGACAGTATTTAACACAACAGCTGCACCGTGGTACAATTGATTTTTTCATTAATCAGACAGCCGGAGATTCTGCCGCACAGAAGACAATCAACAAAGAAGTTTTTGAACAATATTATGACCAGCTGAAAAATTTGCAGGAATTTCACAAGTCAGCAGGTTTCATTGGTACTGGAGAAGATCCTGTAGATGAGGCAGTTTCCGGCAGAACTCACAATGGTTCATGTGACGGAAACGGACACGGCTATTCAAACTACTTTAGCGGACAGGAATATCCTTCATACACTTCAGACTCAATATTAATGTCCGCCGTCATGAAACTTCCGGACATACTGCAAACAAAAGAACAAGTCATATCAGATGCTGATTGGCAGCAAATTACAGAAACCATACGTATCGCGACAGATAAATTAAACAACTATCGTGAGACGGAGGGAAAAGCTCTATATGATGATGTAACAAAGCGCGTAGGCAACATAAAAACATTGCTGGATGAGGTTAAAAAGCAAGATGTTACAAGAGTGCCTGCAATAAAGGAGAGGCTTAAGTCTAAGATAGCTGAAGCCGCAATCCCTTCAGATCCAAACCGTTTGGAACAAGAAATTGTCTTCTATGTAGAAAAGCTGGACATCAATGAGGAGAAAGTCCGCCTTGCACAGCACTGCAAATACTTTATGCAAACCATTGACGGAGAGACTGATACAGCAAACAATGCAACCGGTACTGCCGACACAACCGGCACCTCTGCATCCGGTACAGAAGAATATCCCGGTAAAAAACTGGGATTCATTATTCAGGAAATGGGACGAGAAATCAACACAATAGGCTCAAAAGCCAACGACGCTGAAATCCAAAAATTTGTTATCCGCATGAAAGACGAGCTGGAGAAAATCCGCGAGCAGAGCATGAATATACTCTAGATTTACTCCAACGTGACAAAAGCAGGCGGGCTGAGCCAAGTGTTAACAAGTCCCACATAGACATTGCTGTTGCTTACGGTATTCAAGCAACTGATTCCAGACTTGTTTGGTGGAACGGCGCAATTGCAAATGAATAAGAGGGCAATTCTAAAGTAATTTATTGCCAGCAAAAATTTAAATTCTTGAACTCTGCAGCAGGTACCCCAGATTTTATTCTAATGAGAACAGAGGAGATGGTGCTTATTGCAGCAGAGGCGGCATGTCAAAAATATGCTTTGCGTAATTGTAACCGTAAAGGTCATAGAACTTACGCATATTATTCATTCTCAGCAGGAAAGAATCATAATTCTTATTCTGCGGCTGTGACCACTGAACTTCGCAAAGTGCAGCAAGGCGCGGAAGTATCATGTATTCAGCCTGTTTAAAGGTTGTGATGTATTCAGTCCACAAGTTTGCCTGAAGGCCGCGAATATGCTGCGCCTCTTCTTTGCTTAGTGAAATCGGAACCGGCTCGTAACTGTAAACCTGCTGAACAGGAATGTAGCCCCCTATTGCAAACGGCTCTTTTGCAGTATCTTTCGCCTGATAATAATCAAAGTATAAGTAAGTATTCGGAGCCATCACTGCATCATGTCCGTTGCGCACTGCTGTCATACCTCCAACCTCTCCTTGCCAAGACATAATAATATCATCCTTTGCAATGTCACCTCCCTGAATCTCATCCCATCCAATAATCTCACGCCCCTTTGAAGCAAGATACTTATCAATTCGGCCTGTAAAGTAATACTGAAGCTTGCGGTCTGCGGAGCTTTTTGCATCCGTCGCATATCCCTCTCTCTTAATCACTTCCTGACACAAAGGACATTTTGCCCAATTTGTCTCTGGGCATTCATCCCCCCCAATATGAATAACTTTTCCAGGGAACATTTCCATCAGCTCATCCAAAACACCCCTGACAAACTCAAAAGTTGTCTCTTTTCCAACGCACAGAATTCCGTCTGAAATTCCCCACTGCGTCCAAACGTCTTTTGGTTCCCCGCTGCAGCTAAGCCATGGATATGAAGCAATTGCAGCAGTCATGTGACCCGGCATATCAATTTCAGGAACTATCGTGATAAATCTCTCAGCAGCATATTTTACTATTTCCTTAACCTGCTCCTGTGTATAAAATCCTCCATAAGGTTTGCCGTCCCATTTGCCTGGATTTCTGCCAATTACAGTCTCTTTCCTCATAGAGCCGATCTTGGTTAAATTTGGATATTTCTTAATTTCAATTCTCCAACCCTGATCATCGGAAAGATGCCAGTGAAAAGTATTACAATTGTGAAGCGCCAGAATATCAATGAATTGCTTAACCTCATCCACACTCCAAAAATGGCGAGAACAATCCAGCATCATACCTCTCCATGCAAAACGCGGAGCATCTGAGATTTGACAGGCGGGGACCGTTATGCTTTTGTAGCTCTCGACAGATTTGTTAGTAGCTGCAGATGTTTCCTCACAACTTAACTGAGAATTTGCCCACGCAACCGGCAATGCTTTTCTTAAAGTCTGAATCCCGTAAAAAACACCCGCTTCAGAGCCGCCGTTAATAACGATAGTCTTATTGGTAACTACCATTTTATATGCTTCTTTATTTTTAGAAAAGCACACCCCCACTTCATTGCACTCAGCATCCTTACCATTATTCTCCCTCTCATGAACTCTCAGCAAAATAGCATTTTGCAAGTTGTTAAAACTCTTGTACATACCGTAATGCTTCTGTCCGGGAGCAGCCGGCTTGTCAAACGGTTTGATTGAAACTTCAATCCCCGTTGCCTCTTTAATATACTGCTGCAAAAACTTAGCATTGCGCACCATTTGAGCATTCGCCGCATCATAACAGATAACCGTAGAACCGCTCAAAACAAAAGTCTTTGCAGTAGCTACAGAATTAACAGCATTCGCCGCACTCATATAGGCAATCTCAGCAGGCCTTGGAATCACCTGATTAAAATCCGCCTTGCCGCTCTGGGCAAATGCGCTGCCAATAAACCCCATACACATAAAGAACGGTAAAAAAATCCTTTTCATATCCTTAAGTTTATTAATTAAAATTCAAATTTAATAAATGACGCCGTCATTAATTAAAGACAACGTCCAAGTTTTAAAGACAATTTACTCCTTTTAAAGACACCGTTATTAATTAAAGACGGCGTCACAAGTTCAAAAGTTTAAATGTACGTTAGCTGTTACAAAAATAAAAATTATTTTTTGAAGTGCAAACATTAATAAATTATTTTATTATATTTGCTTTGCAAAGCAAGAGGTTTTACAAACACTGAGCAACTAAACTAAAGATTGAATTAACCGTTTTAAGGGACTTTTATTATGACAGACTTTAATCGCAGAAATTTTATTAAGAAGGCGGCGCTGGCAGCTTCAGCGGCCGTTGTAACTCCGGCGCTTTTGGATGGTGCGGAGCGCACTGCAAACATCAATTCAGTTATCGGCGGCAACGGCACACTTACCAATGATAATAGTCTAAGCGTTAGGGAATTTGGAAATAAACTGATTGTTCCAACGGAGAATGGAATAAAAATCACAGGCACTTTTCTGGATGAAATTTCTCATGATATTCCACATCAAAACTGGGGAGAGAAGGAATGGGATCGCGATTTCAAATACATGAAAGATATTGGCATTGATACAGTTATTGAGATTCGTTCTGGATACAGAAAGTTCATTACATGGCCTAGTCCGTACTTGTTAAAGAAGGGATGTTACATGCCGTCTGTAGATTTAGTTGATATGTTTTTGAGACTTGCTGAGAAGTACGGAATGAAGTATTATTTTGGATTATACGATTCCGGAAAATACTGGGACACAGGAGATATGACGTGGGAAATAGAAGACAACAAGTATGTCATTGATGAGATTTGGAAGATGTACGGCACCAAGTACAAGAGTTTCCAGGGATGGTATATCAGCGGAGAAATCAGCCGCCGTACCAAGGGCGCTATCAGCGCTTTCCATCAAATGGGCAAACAGTGCAAGGATGTTTCCGGAGGTCTTCCAACTTTTATTTCTCCATGGATTGACGGAAAGAAAGCCGTAATGGGAACGGGCAAAATGACTAATGATCAGGCAATTTCTGTACAGGAACATGAGAAGGAGTGGAATGAAATATTTGACGGGATTCATGATGTAGTGGATGCCTGCGCATTCCAGGACGGTCACATAGATTATGATGAGCTGGATGCGTTTTTCTCTGTAAATAAGAAACTTGCAGACAAATACGGAATGCAGTGCTGGACCAACGCTGAGTCATTTGACCGCGACATGCCTATCAACTTTTTGCCTATCAAGTTTGACAAACTGAGAATGAAACTGGAGGCTGCAAAACGTTGCAATTATGACAAGGCTATCACTTTTGAATTCTCACACTTTATGAGCCCGCAATCTGCTTATTTACAGGCAGGTCACCTATATGACAGATATAAGGAGTACTTTAATATAAAGTAATTTAAAGTTCCCGACAGAATATTACTTTTCTGTCCATTGAATTTTACCTAACCTATTTTCACAAAACAAAACAACTTAATAATTAACTCATGAAAAGTCAGACAAATACGGTGTACATCATTTTTCTTGCAGTGGTTGCCGCAATGGGAGGAATCCTTTTTGGCTATGATACCGCTGTAATTTCAGGCACGGTATCTGACGTCGCCAAACAGTTCTCCCTTAACACAATGCAGCAAGGGTGGTATGTCGGCTGCGCTCTAATCGGCTCAATCATAGGAGTTGCGGTGGCAGGTATTTTAAGCGACGGATTCGGCAGAAAAATCACAATGCTCATTTCCGCAGTCTTCTTTTCATGGACGGCAATAGGCTGCGCAATCTGCACCACTTTTCCTCAACTTGTCATTTACAGAATGATAGGAGGCTTTGGAATAGGTATTGTTTCTATTGTGTCCCCTATCTACATTTCAGAAATATCCGTTGCAAAATACAGAGGCACAATGGTATCCATGTACCAGCTGGCGGTCACGGCCGGATTTGTACTGGCATACATCATTAACTACTGGATACTACAAACCTCCGCAGGTGCGCAGTTCACATCTCCGTTTTGGAACAGATTATTCGTGACTGAAACATGGCGCGGAATGCTTGGAGCTGAGATAGTTCCGGCCCTTATGTTCTTCCTGATAATATTCTTGATTCCGGAGAGTCCGCGCTGGCTTATTATTAAAAATCGCGACAGCAAAGCCCTTAAAATTTTAGGAAAAATTTACAGAACAGAGGAAGAGGCTCAACAACAGCTAGAGTATACAAAGTCTGTATCATCGTCAGCGGCAGGAGATAGCGCACAATCTGACAGCAAAACGTCTAACAGAAACACCTCGGGAAGCAGCACAAAATCAGAATGGAAACGGCTCAATACCAGAGGAATGCGCAAAGCGCTCTGGATTGGAATTGCAATTGCAATGCTTGGACAGTTCATGGGCGTCAATGCAGTTTTATATTACGGCCCTTCTATTTTCCAAGATGCCGGTCTTGACGTAACGCATTCATTATTCTCACAAGTACTTGTAGGTCTGGTAAATATGGTAACCACAATTATTGCGGTAATCATAATAGACAAGGTGGGAAGAAAAAAACTTGTTTACTGGGGAGTATCGGGAATGATTATATCTCTTTTAATGATAGGCTTTTACTTCCTGTTCAAAGATTCAATGGGACTTCCAAATTTATTCCTGTTAATCTTCTTTCTGTTCTATATTTTCTGCTGCGCAATCTCAATATGCGCCGTTGTATTTGTCATATTATCAGAGATGTATCCCAACAGCATCCGCGGACTTGCAATGTCCATAGCCGGACTTTCATTGTGGATTGGCACTTATTTAATTGGACAGCTAACCCCTTGGATGCTGGAAAATCTGACACCCGCAGGAACATTCTTCTTGTTTGCGGCAATGTGCGTTCCATACATAATAATAATGTGGAAATGTGTTCCGGAGACAACTGGAAAAACACTTGAGGAGATTGAACAATATTGGAAATCCAAGGATTAAATATATAACTTATGAACTTTAAAAAATTGGCCGACCAATACAAGTCGGAACTTTATGACAATGTCCTCCCCTTCTGGCTGGAACATTCTATTGATAAGGAATTTGGAGGATATTTCTCCTGTTTGAACAGAGACGGCAGTGTGTATGATACTGACAAATTCATCTGGCTGCAGGGGCGTGAAGTCTGGTTATTCTCAATGCTTTACAACAATGTAGAGAAGAAGCGGGAATGGCTGGACGCTGCAGTTCAGGGTGGAGAATTTCTTAAGAAGTTCGGTCACGACGGAAACTACAATTGGTATTTTTCTCTTGACAGAGAGGGCAAGCCTCTTGTACAACCATACAACATTTTCTCAGATACTTTTGCAATCATGGCTTTTGGACAGCTTGCGCTTGCAACTGGTAATGAGGAGTATGCAGATATTACAAAGAAAACTTTTGCAAAAGTTCTGGAGAGAAGAGGAAATCCAAAAGGACAATGGTGCAAGATTTATCCCGGCACGCGTCCTATGAAAGACTTTGCGCTTCCAATGATTCTATGCAACCTGGCCCTTGAGATTGAGAAACTTATGGACCCCAAGACACTGGATGAGACAATAAATATTTGCAGGCATGAGGTTATGGATGTCTTCTATCAGAAAGATTTGGGACTGATTGTAGAGAATATCAACGCAAAAGACAATTCACTTCTTGATTGCTTTGAGGGACGCACAATTAATCCGGGACATTCACTTGAGGCGATGTGGTTTATGATGGCGCTTGGAGTTAGAGCCAATGATAAAGAACTGATTAACAAAGCAGTAGAAATTGCACTTAAAACTATAGATTTTGGGTGGGACAAAGAATACGGCGGCATATTTTATTTCATGGACCGCAAGGGCTATCCTCAGCAGCAGCTGGAATGGGACCAGAAACTTTGGTGGGTTCATCTAGAGGCTGCAATCACTATGATTAAAGCTTATCAGCTTACAGGCAACAAAGAGTGTCTCAAATGGTTTGAGAAAGTTCACGATTATATGTGGCAACATTTTAAGGATACTAAATACCCCGAATGGTTTGGATATCTGAACCGTCGCGGAGAGGTACTATTACCTCTTAAAGGGGGAAAATGGAAAGGATGTTTCCATGTGCCAAGAGCCATGTATCAGATATGGCAGATTCTAGAAAAGTGCCAATAAAAAGAAAAAATTAAAACAAAAAATAACCAAAATCATTACCTATGAAACAAGCTAATTTTAAAGAAAGCCTTTGGAGCATAATGCGCAGGTTGTTCACAATACTTTGTGTAATAACAATTTCTGCGGCTGCTTACGCACAAAGACAACAAGTTAGCGGTACTGTTTTAGACTCAGACGGTGCACCCCTGCCGGGAACATACGTTCTGATTAAAGGTACCACTAACGGAGCGACTACAGGACTTGACGGACGTTATAAATTAAACGCCAAGCCAACTGATGTCCTGGTATTTACATTCATCGGCATGAAGACGCATGAAGAAAATGTAGGAAAACGCGCAGTCATCAATGTCAAGATGGAATATGACGCCAATAAGCTGGAAGATGTTATTGTCGTCGGATACGGCACAAAGACCAAGACGACTCTAACAGGAGCTGTATCAGCTCTTAAAGGAGATGAACTTATTAAAGCACCATCTACCAATATCTCTAGTATGTTGGGAGGTCGTGTAACAGGACTTACTTCAGTGCAGGAATCGGGACAACCGGGAGAAGATCAGGCATCCCTGAGAATCAGAGGTTCACAATATGGTGTCAACTACATTGTAGACGGAATGCCGCGTTCCATTAATGACATAGATCCATACAATATTGAGAGCGTATCTGTGTTAAAGGATGCAGCAGCTGCTGCGGTTTACGGACTGCAAAGTGCCGGAGGTGTTATAATAGTTACTACCAAACACGGTAAAGTTGGTGAAAATCAGATCACTTATGACGGCAGCTGTGGTATTTCCCAAAATGCAAACTTTCCTACTTTCCTTAACGGACCTGAGTATGCTTACTATTATAACAAAGGATTGGAGATGGATGGATATCCGGCCGTCTTCACTGACGATATGGTTAAAAAGATGACCAACGGAGATGATACGGACGGATGGTCAAATACAAACTGGGTTAAGAAAGTATTTGGGATAGGTCACAACCAGAAACACACCATTACGGCAACTGGAGGAAACGATAACATAAAATACTTTGCCTCATTAGGTTACTTAGGACAAGACGGTAACATTAAGAACTTCACCTACAAACGTTTCAACTTGCGCTCCAACATTGATGCGCAACTTGCAAAGAATCTAAAAATGTCTCTTGGTATTGCCGGGCAATACGGCAAGCGCGAGCGTCCCGCATTCATTGCCGGAGGCGGAGAAGGTGGTGACGGAGGCGATGCATGGATGTCAATAGCACGCCAGACAATTGCAGCACTTCCCTTTCTTCCAACAACTTATGATGGGCTTCCTGTTGGATCTCCAAATAAGAGCGGGCAAGGTTCCAGTCCAATTGCTGCTACTGATCTGTCGGGATATAACAAGAATTTCTCTCTAGACTTGCAGACAACTTTAAATCTGGTTTATAGTGTTCCGTGGGTTAAGGGCTTGGATATCAAGGCTAATGGTTCTTGGGACCATGGATACAGCTACAGCAAAATTCTTTCAACTCCTTACTATATAATGTTAGCAACCCTTCCAAGTATCTCTGCACCAACACTTTCTTATTCCAAGTCTATGGATGTTCGCAACGTTTCATACAATGAACTTGGGGAAGGAACTTCTCGTTACACCAACATGGTTGGCAATTTAGGTTTGTACTATGATCATACATTTGGGGATCATTATTTTGATTTTACGCTTGTTGGTGAAATGAGGGATAACAGGTCTAACAATTTGGCCGCATACGGCAAGAATCTTCCATTTGTAGAACTGGCAGAACTTGACTTTGCAGAGAAAGCGGACAAACCTATTTCAGGTATGAGTTATCATTCACGCACAGCAGGTTACGTGGGCCGTATCAGTTATGATTACGCAAAGAAATACTTTGTGGAACTGTCGGGAAGATATGATGCATCATACAATTTTAACGGAATGAACGGATCTAGATGGGGCTTTTTCCCTGCCGCTTCTCTGGGATGGAGAATGTCACAGGAGCCTTGGTTAAAAGATGTTAAATGGCTGGACAATTTGAAACTTAGAGCATCATTCGGAGAGACAGGCGATGATTCTGTTGACCCATACAAATTCCTAAATCTTTACAGTTCAACATCTCCGCTTTATTTTAACGGAAACCGCTACACTACTTTATATGCTTCATCAGTTGCAAACCCATATCTGACATGGGAGCGCGTTAAGGCTTATAACGTTGGATTTGACGCTACAATATTCCATGAGATGTTGGGAATTGAATTTGACGTATTCTACAACTATAACTATGATATCCTTCAATCAATGGGCGGCAATGTACCAGGCTCAGTTGGTTCATATTACAAAGATGTTGAGAATTACAGCAAGAGAGATACAAAAGGTTTTGAGATAAAACTTTCTCATAGGAACACCATTGGCAGCGGCTCTAACGCTTTTAAATACAGCGTAGAACTTAATCTGTCACATGCATATACACGCTGGCTTAAGTATCCCGACAGTCCAAATGAGCCGGATTATCAAAGACTTACAGGTCACCAAACCGGAGAAATGCTTGGATGGGTTGCAGACGGTCTTTACAGAAGCGAGGAGGAAATTGATAATTCACCATGGCCTTTTGGGCAGCGTCCAAGAGTTGGAGATATAAAGTATAAAGATATCAACGGAGACGGCGTTGTTGAGTATCAGGATAAAGTATTCACGGGACGTTCAAACACTCCCGCTATCCAAGGCGGCTTGGCTTTGAACGGTGCATGGAAAGGCTTTGACGTTGCTTTGCTCTTTACGGCAGCTACAAGGTTTGATGTCTCACTGACAGGTACATACTACAATGGGAATGATGACAATACCGTATATACGGAAACCTTCAAAGAGGGAGGCAACTCTCCAAAATGGTTGGTAACAGGAGCTTGGACAGAGGAAAATCCTAACGCAAAATATCCGCGTCTAACCGTTTCATCACCAACCAACAACAACGGACTTGCATCCACTTTCTGGTTCAAGGATGGTACTTATCTTCGCCTAAAGACGGCGCAAATAGGATACACAATTCCTTCTAAGATTCTTAACTACGCCAAAATAAAGAACTTGCGCGTATACATAGAAGGATCCAATCTGTTCACATTGGATAAGCTGCCTAAGGGAATTGACCCGGAATCTCCGGGGGTAAACAATGGATATTATCCTCAGCAGCGCACATTCATGTGCGGCATAACTATCACATTATAAACACTATAATAGGATGAATATTATGAAAAAATATACATTATTATCATTGATTGCATGTGTAGCTCTGCTGCTGAATTCTTGCAACAGCTATATGGATTTGACACCAACAAATTCACAATCTGACAAGATGTTGTTTGCAGATTCAAGCTATACGGAATTAGCAGTCAATCGTTTTTACCACTTCTTTGATGCAATGGGTCAATTTGACGTTGGCCAATCATCTGTCGGACTAACAGAAGGAATGACAGAGACTTTGAAGTATGGTTGCACAACATTAAATACACACATGTGGTTTGCTAACCAGATTGCTTACGCAGAGGATGGTCTGCCCGCTTCAACAGCAGCATTTTTCCTGGGAAGCTGGGATCTTCTATATGGTTATATATCACAGGTTAACATAGCTATCAGAAATATCAACAAGTACGCTGCTTATGATGAGGCAACAAAAACCCGTCTTCTTGCAGAGTGCAGATTATTCAGAGGCTGGCTGTATTTTGAAATTCTTAAACGCAGCAAACAGTGCATTTTAAGAACTGAAGATTTGGACAATACATATAAGTATAACATGCCGCTAAGTTCAGAGGCTGATTGCTGGCAATATGTCTATGATGAACTTGAATTTGCTGCAACAAATCTTCCGGAGACAAGTTCAACCGGACGTTTGACAAAGTATGCCGCTTACGGATTGCTTTCACGTGCAATGCTTTACGCGGAGCGCTGGCAAGATGCTTATGATGCGGCTTATGCTGTTATCAAGTCCGACAATTACTCATTAACTGCAGATTACAAGACGGCTTGGTCAAAAACAGCAGCACAGGGAAATACTGAATCAATAATTGAATATCAATACAATCTTAGCGGAGTAACTCACAGTTTTGACCTTAACTTCTCACCCGGCGGAGACGCAGGAGTTGTAACGGGAGCTCTCGGCACCCCTACTCAGGAAATGGTAGAGATGTATGAGAAAACAAACGGAACAGAAGTTGACTGGAGCGAGTGGGACAATGCAACAACCGCTGCAACAACGGCAACACCTCCTTACGATGAACTTGAGCCAAGATTTGCAGAGACAATTATTTACAACGGCTGTACTTGGAAAGGACGTACTATGAATATCACGACAGATGCCTCAAGCACAGACGGTTATATTGCATGGAAAGAGAAACCTCAGACAGGCGGCAAAACAACTACGGGATATTTCTTAAGAAAACTTGTAGATGAGAGCCACGATATGTCATCAAATGACAGAGCTACATCTCCTTGGATTGCATTGCGTTACGCAGAAGTTTTGCTAAACGCTTCAGAAGCAGCATACCACATCAACGGCAAAGAGGCAGACGCAAGAAATTATATGAATCAGGTACGCGCAAGAGTTAATCTTCCACAGAGAAGTTACTCAGGAACAGCGCTTTTGGCTGCCATCCAGCATGAGAGAAAAGTTGAACTTGCTTATGAAGGTCAGCTTTATTGGGATATGCGCCGCTGGAAACTTTCAGCTGCCGCTTACACCGGAACAAGAGTTCACGGACTTAAGATTGACAGAATTGGCGGGGTCCTTAATTACACATACGTTGACTGCGACGGACAAGACAGATATTTCCCGGAAAAATTATACCAAATTCCTATGCCGGAAGATGAGTTGCAGAACAATACCGCCGTACAACAATTTGAAGCATGGAGGTAATTATTATGAAACAGATGAAAAAATTTATGATGATAATGCTGGCGGTTACAGGAATTTTTGCAAGCTGCCAGAGTCCTGAGAAGTTTACTCCAACAACTGAATCTCTTGGACTTACAAGCGTTTCAGCAATGTTCAACTATGGAACATATAAGGGGAATTCCGCTGCAACATTTACCGCTGCGGTTTCTGATCTTGCGCAAGATATTGTAATTCAAGTACCTTATTACTACCCGGAAGATAGCAATAATCAAGTTACTGACATTACTAACATGAAAGTCTATGCAACAATGGATTACAACTGCTTCATAGAACCTAAATTAGGTATTTTGGATTTGAGCAAGGCCAACTATTTCACATACACGGACGGCCGCGGAGAGCAGCATAAAATATGCGTAAGAGGTGAAATTGTTAAACTGTCGGGAAATAAAATACAAGCATTTTCCGTTACAAACCCCTCACTTACAGGCATTATAGACAATACGGCAGGTACCGTTACCTTCCCTGTAGCCGCAGGAGTTGATTTAAGCGCAGTTATCCCTTCTATTACTCTTGACCCTCATGCAACCTCTGATTATGACGGAGTTACCTCTATGAACCTTTTCAAGGATACTCTTGTAACTGTAACCGCTCAGAACGGAAACAAGAGAGAATACAAAATTGTTCTTAAACAGCCGGAAAAAACCGCTTATGGGTTCCGTTCAGGCTCAGAGACTTTATTGTGGAGCAAACAAGCTTCTGCAATCGGCTCGCCTTATGATGTTTTGAACAATGTGTCATTGGCAGTATGCGACGGCTATGTAGTTGTCAACAGCAGCAATGGCACCACGCCGGTTTATCTTGACCTTGCAAACGGCTCAGCCAAAGGAAGTATCAATATTGGCTCTGCGGACGCATCTGGCTGTGTAAAGAATGATGATGCAGGCAATATGATAATCTGCAATTACTCTGCCAGCGAGTTTAAGATTTGGAGGACAAACAGCGTAAAAACAGCACCTGCATTATTGCTTTCATATACTATTCCCGATGGATTCCCTCTTGGATATAAAGTACATGTTCACGGAGATTTGGACGGCAATGCTTTAATTGTTGCAACAGTAGAAGGCATTGATGGAGTGAGCGCTAGCAATGATATCGTTTACTGGGTAATAACCAACGGAACTGTTGGCGCACCTGTAAGGGCAACAACTTCCAACGTTGGAGCAACTCCTGGCTGGGGAGCGGGTCCGGGAGGCAACGCAGATGTTACTCCTCTTACAAGCAACATTACCAATGGTTTGCTGGCTTCTTGCTATGACAGCGGATATGATAATCTATACTTTGTAAATGGAACTTCATTTGCCGGAAGCATTATGCTTGGACCGGAAAGCGACGGAAACGGATGGGGTTACAACAATAATGCAATCGGGACAGTTACCTTTAACAAAGCTGTTTACGCAGCATTGTTATGTACCTCGCATTTTCCTCAATGGGGAATGACTCAAAGGCTTTATATGTATGATGCAAGCAATCCAAGTTCATTTGCAGGAGCCATAGATGCAACAACGCCTTTAGTATACACACCGGCTATAACTTCATATTACTCCACAGGAGACGGCGCAGGTTCTTGCGGTGATGTTGTACTATACTCAACACTAGATGGTTACATGATGTACATGGTTTACATAGAACATAATAATGATGCCATAGAGTGCTATAAATTTGACTGTATAAAACAGTAGGGTTAAATATGTATGGAAACTCCCGCCGCACTTGTAGGCGGGAGTTTTTTTATCTTTATGCAGTAAAAAAAGAGAAATCATTCAAAACAAATGAGGGGAATATCAAGTAATTGTGCGTGTCATGCAGGAAAGTTTTTAATTATATTTTCTTTCACGACGGTTATACTTCTCTCCTGCTCCAAAGGAGGAGGCAATAACTTTGTATATCCAAAAGGCGATACAACAAGCAAAACAACTACTTTAAAACCAAGATATTTGTGGATTGACGCTGCAGGCAATTTCACCTCTTACTCAAATTCAAAAGAAAATATTGCGGCAGATTTGAAGCTGGCCTATGACGCAGGATTTACAGACATTGTTGTTGACGTTCGTCCGTCGGAAGGAGATGTACTGTTTAAAACATCTGCAGAGCAGCAGGTTACAAAGCTTGATGTGTGGGAGGGCTCTTCATATCATTTTTATGCTCGCACCGCAACATGGGATTATTTGCAGGCATTCATAGACGCAGGGCATGCGCTCGGCCTAAAAGTTCACGCTGCAATTAACACTTTCACAGGTGGTTGCAAATACATGTACGGACTTGGAGAACAAGGCATGCTTTTCAGAGAGTCATCCAGAAAAGATTGGTGCACGTCATTAAATATGGCGGGAGGAATCACAAATGAGATGGATATTTCTGATCCAACTACCTACGGAACAAAATTTTTAAACCCGGTGCGCGAAGATGTACAAAACTATATCATACAGATGCTCAAAGATTTAGCGGCATATAAAATTGACGGAATATTTTTGGACCGCTGCAGATTTGATGATTTGACCGGCGATTTTTCTGATTACACTCGCGCAAAATTTGAGGCATATATAGGTACAACCGTCGAGAGCTGGCCAAATGATTGCCTCTCTTATAATACTGATCCAAGCTCTGTTACAGGAGCCGCCACGCCAAAGTATATGAAGAAGTGGCTGGAGTTCAGAGTTAAAACAATTTATGATTTTGTGTCTAAAGCCCGCACCGCAGTAAAGGAGGTAAATCCTTCAATACAATTTGGAACTTACGTTGGAGGCTGGTATTCATCATATTATGAGAGCGGAGTAAATTGGGCAAGCTCCACTTATGATGTCTCAAAATACTACCCTTGGGCCTCCGCAGATTATAAAAACTACGGATATGCAGGGCTTCTGGACTTTATCCTCATTGGTGCATACGCCGCACCATCAAATGTTTACGGAAGCACAGAGTGGACAATGCAAGGCTTCTGCAAACTGGCGGGCAACGTAATTAACGGAGCCACAAAATATGCCGGCGGACCGGATGTAGGCAATTGGTATACAGTTGGACAAACACCTGCCACACTGAGTCTTGCAGTTACAAACAGCGTAGATGCTTGCATTAACTCCGGCAACGGTTATTTCTGTTTTGACATGAGTTCAGTAAAAAGCAATAGCTACTGGGATGAATTAAAGGCCGGCTTTGACAAGTACAAGGTGGCAAATACAAAATAATATGAAAACATATAAAGTCTTTATTCCTAACTATATGAAGAGGATTGCTTATGGGCTTCTGACTGTGCTCCTAATATTTGCTCAAATAAATATTGCCAATGCTCAGATAAATATCGGCAACGCACAGAATGTTGTAAAATCATTCTCCAACAGAATGGTAAACGGATTTGTAAAGTGCGACGGAAACGGGATTGAAGGAGTTGCGGTAAGTGACGGATACAATGTTACCTGCACCAACAAGACAGGTTACTACATGCTGGAGACCAATCCCGGTGCAAGGTTCATAAGCATCTCAACACCAGCCGGCTATGCAACTGCACGCAATGGCTCAAGACCGATATTCTATCAAGAGATAAGTAAGAGAAACATACTGTCAAATGAAGGGAACAGCGGATGGCCGCGCATAGATTTTGAGATTTTCAAAAATCAAGATGAGCATCACATATTCATTGCACAAGCCGACGTGCAAGTAACAAGCAATAAGGAACTTGATATGTATGAGCCGATTGTGAAGGATATAAATGAGTATGTTACAACGTACATTAATGGAGTTAATTCCTATTTAAACAATACACAGACGCAAAACATAAGAGTAAAAAAGAGTAAGAAATCAAAACGTGCAAGTACAGCCAATGCGGGTACCTCAAACACATTAAATACAGATACATCTGTCGGGAATAAAAAAATAGATATTTTTGGCGTGGACTGCGGAGACATGGTTGGAGATTCACCACAACTTTTTCCAAGATACATAGAAATTCAGGACCGCCTTAACATGCCTATTTTCAAGACAATCGGCAATCATGACCAGACCTGCGGCGGCAGAACTTTTGAGACTTCTTACTCAACTTTTGAGAGTAATTTTGGCCCTGTCCGCTACTCATTCAACAAAGGTCAGGCGCACTATATTTTCCTTGACGACAACTTTTATATTGGACGAGACGGGGACTATATAGGATACATAGATGAAACCACATTCCGATGGCTTGAACAAGATTTGAATTATGTGCCAAAAGATAAAATTGTATTTCTGATAATTCACATGCCAACCTCTCTGACCAAACAGCAGCAGCCATTCAAATTTGACTTTAATTCACTTGCAGATCAGTTAGTTAATGCAGAGCATTTTTATAATGTTTTGGCAGGGCGCAAGACCCATATCATCTCCGGTCACATGCATTACAATCTGAACATAGACCATTCACTGATGCCGTTTGTAAAAGGGGACAAGATAGATGATGCAAACGAATGCTTGCAAGGTCCTGACATTTACGAGCATAACATAGCGGCAGTTTGCGGCACATGGTGGTGCGGAGACTCCTACCCCGGCAAAATTTGTCTGGACGGCACACCTCAAGGCTATGCAATATTTGATGTCAACGGCAAGGATGTCAAATGGTTATACAAGGGTGCCGGACTGCCTGATTCTTACCAGGCAAAAGCGTATATCAAAGATGCCGCCGTCACTGCCGGTGATACGTCTGCAGCAACGTCTGCAACATCCGCATTAACTGATAAAGAGCTGATTGCAAATGTCTGGAATTATGATGAGAGATGGAAGGTTGAGTGGTATCTGAACGGAAAATGCATGGGACAGATGGTGCAATACACCGGTAATGATCCTGATGCTGAGACCCTTTGCTCGGACCGCAGCAAAATAAAATATGACTGGATTGCTCCAATGCCAACGGAGCATCTGTTCCGCGCAAAAATTCCGGCAGAATTATTATCCAATGATCAAAGCGGCAACAAGCACACTAACAATGATATAGAGATTATTGTCACTGACCGCTTTAACAGAGAATACAAAGCAATCATAAAATAAATAAAAAATCAACTACTTAAAAGTGCCACCTACCGCCCAGCCTGTAACCGTAGAAATATACGGAGCAATCAGCATAGCCATCTTCTTTTGTCCCTCATAATTAGGATGTTCAGACGCTCCAAGATCAGTGGTATCGTTGCAGTAATCTTGAAAAATTGCAGCCAGATGCAAGTTATTTGGACTGTGTTCCACAAACTCTGCAATATAGTCAAAACAAGGACCTTGCACGCGTGGAGCAACACAGATAATTGGAATGTTTCCGTACATTCTCCGCACCGCATCAACTATCCCAGAATAAGCTTCTATAAAATCTTTTTTATCGGGATAAGGCTCCGTGCCAAAATCATTGGTACCCAAGTTAATCACTACGACATCAGGCTTTTGAGAGTCAGCCGCATAATCATATTTATTATCAGACACATCCTCCATATTGCCTATGCTAAAAGAGTTTTTCATCCCATTTGCTAAAATCTTTGCAGCAATTTTTGCATGTTCCGGCTCATCAAAAATATTAAACATTTTATCCCTCATGTTCCCGACAGATATTTTCTTTGGATCACCCCAGTTGCGTACAACACCCCTTCCCGAATGAGCAATTAAAGTATAATCAGCATGAAAGTAACGCGCTAATATGCAGCCAAATGCCTTATTGCAATTTTCCGTTGACGCAAAGAAATCTTCTTTGCCGGATAGAGATTCCGTTCCATAGCCACACGTGAGCGAGTTGCCTATAAACAATATGTGACGTTTCATATTTGAATGAGAGGTTATTTTTTTTGAGGCGTCAGAAGATGTTGTCGAGTCTGCTGATGCAAAGGCTGAGAAAATTTTACCATCGCGAGCTAAAAGAAATTCATGAAGAGTAGTCATACCCTGCTCACCTTCAGTGCGTTTCTGCAACAACAAAGTGTGCGGGCCCTTAGATAAATTCTCCGCAAGCACAACAGTTGTATCAGTGCCGTGCGCAATTGCAATTTTGCTTAACACTCCGTCAATGAAAACATTATAGTAATCTCGTCCGGTATCTGAAAGTTTCACTGCACAATAACCTCCTGTAAACTTGAATGTTGCGTGAACTCCTATCCAGTCAAAGAAAACGCTGCCGAATTTCAAATTGCCGCCATTATAAAAAAGCACCCTTCCTGAGTAAGCTATCTGGGAATCAGAAGCTTTCACCGTTTTAAAATCCTGAGCCCTAGCATTTCCGGAGAAAGCAAAGGCAGCTAATGTTATTAAAGAAATTGCCATAATATTTTTCATGGTGTATATGATTATCTAGTACTCAATACTTTTTTAAGAGGCTCCCACCAACCGTAATGCACAATGTGACTCAAATCAAAAATCATCACGCCGCCGTCACAACCCGCATCAAGTCCACTAACATGTCCACTAACATGTTCACTGACATGTTCACTGACAGCAGCCTTCACGCCGTTCATGCCAGAAGCCTCATTTATCCCATTACCATAAGAATCTCCCAGCAGTACCTTCATATTATTTATGAAGCCATTTACATTGCCGCTATAGATTGATACACAGACACTTCCTGTCAGAGGCACTGCACAGCGCAGCACATCCTTTACCGCCGCGATATTTCCGTCAGAAATGTTTTCATAATAAAAACCGCTCATGTAAACATCCAGCAATTCTGCATACCCTTGCTTGCCGTATTTTGCCGTGGCCCAAGGATATTTTGGAATATATTTCTCTGATGCCCAATTGACTCCAACGTTATAATAACTGTCATACCAAGCTCCGGTATAAACTCCAACCAGAAGATTTGGATTAATATCCTTCACATCTTTTCTTGCTCTCGACAGGAATTCTTTGATTACATGTGCCCTCCATTCCAGCCATTTTCCATATAGCGGCCCAGGCACAATATTTTGCTTATCAGCATTATACAAGGAATCAGCACGTTCGCGTGACATTATCATTTTTATATGATTGACAGCATCAACTCTTCCGTCTGTAACGTTATCTACAACATTACCAATTGAAAAATAAGCATTTACGCTATCAGCTAAAGGGGCATCCTTCCAGCTAAAAATATCATGCGGCCAATTTTTAACGGAGTGCCCAATGTACTTCTCAAACTGTATGCGTGAAAGATTACTGAAGTCAGAAGTTATATCATCATAGCGCATCCTGTCAAAGATTAAACCGTCGAGAGCTTTATACTTGTCTACAAATTCTTTAATTATAGAGAGTTCATAATCTTGCACTTGCGGATCAGCAGGGTTGAGCATGGCGTTGTAATTCCAATACATCTCGCTTATAGGAAATATCATATTTCCCCAATAAACCTGTGATTGCCAAGTACTTATATTAGACACGGAACTTCCTGCACTTCTTGCACCTGTACCGCTTATACCTCTATTGCCGATTTTCGGATTTTCTTCACCTGAAAACAAAATTCCGCTGCGGAAATAATTATGACCTCCGGCAAAAATATTCATAGACGCAAAAACACCCATTCCGGCTCTGTGACCCTCTTTAATGACTAATGCCATCAGATCATAATCTGGAGTTCTACGTATTCCGCTAACCCCGCTTTCCATGTACGGAGCAATATTGCTATTAAACACAACAGTTCCCATTATGGACTTCACATCAAGCACGACATCAGTGACACCTGCATCTTTCAGCTTATCAATGTAGTAGCGGACTGAATCCGCAGAGGACAGACGGTCATAATTTGCCTCACAATCCATCCACATATATATATGTCTGATTTGCTGTGCATTCAACGGCATAGCAAAAAACAAAAACAATAACAGAAAAACTTTACTTTTCATATAAAACAACCGCTGTAGGTACGCTCCTCTCTGTTCCGTCAGATGGAGAATTCAACACCTTTCCGTCCTTGCCCACAATTTCAGAAGAGCCCCCACCATCCAGATTTACAGCACATACCGCTCCTAATGAAATAAATTTTGCGGCAAGCTCATTCAATGTAAAACCGGCGCTTCCGTTCTGACTCCGACCATCGCAAACTATAACAATTACCTTACCATCAGAAGTGGCGCCAATAGCAGTACGGGGCTGTCGTGATAAACCTGCAGTTCCGCCTGCATCTAAAAGTTCACCCCAATATGAGGCAACTGCAACATTCAAACTATTTCTAACCAAAATGGGTCCTCCCCCAATTGCCTCACTAGGAGACCATTGTACAGCTCCTGCAGATTTTGAAGTAACCGGTGAACTCAAATATGTTTTTGTCTGCTCATCATTTCCCATTGTTGACGGAAACTCATAAGGTTTGTTTGCCTGATCTGCAACGCAGTAAATCCACTGAACCTCAAAGCTTCCGGAGTATGTAAGACCAAAAGCTCCGCGCACAGGATATGTTAAAATAGATTTTCCTTTCTGGTCTGTGCAGTTATAATCTATCTGAGCAGCAATGCTTTTCACAATCCCGTCATGAATCAGCAAACTCAATGACGCACCGTTATAAAAGTAACCGCCGTTTGTCACAACACATGGTGTACCCGCACCGGAAGATTTGAACTGAGTGAAAATTCCAGTTGGGGTTGATGCCACAGATGGCTGATATGCAGCAAAATGCAACTTAGTATTTATTTTAGTATCGGCGATGGCAACCCAACCGACGCACTTAGTTCCGTCTGAAAAATTTTCCGTAAACTGGCTGACAGTCAATCCGGCAGGATAACTTGTAGTAGTTCCGTCGCCAGAACCACTCCCCCCGCCGCCTGAAGGATAAGTAAAAGTGCTGCTCCCGCCTCCACCGCAAGACGCCAAAAAACAAGATGCAGATAACAAAACTATCGCGAACAAAAAAAATACCCTCTTTCTCATGATATGAAAATTATCTAAAATGATATCTAAAATGACGCTGACTTACCCTATATGACGCTTACATATCTGATATAACGACGCCACTTCAGTTTTACAAATTTATGTAAAAAATTTATAAAGCAACCTTCTGAAAATAAAATTTTTTATCTTTGTGAATAGCAAGCATAAATGACGGCTTGTGAATGATAAAGACAGCATCCAAAACGTACTGTTAAACAAGGAATTATGGCAGAAACTTTTTTACGTCAGGCGGAAGAAGGCAATAAAAATGCCCTATTGAAGCGCCAAATCTTAGGTCTTTACATTACTGCAGGAGATTTTAGCATCACAGACTTAAGCAAAGAGATGAATCTCTCCGTGCCAACAACTACAAAACTTATTGGTGAACTCATCACTGAAGGCTATGTGCATGACTACGGAAAGCAGGGTCGCAGTGGCGGCAGGCGCCCAAAAATTTACGGACTTAATCCTTACGCAGGATATTTTGTCGGAGTTGACATTATACAAGACTCTGTCAATCTAGGCATTATAAATTTCAAGGGACAAATGGTCTTTTACAAAGCCGCTGTTCATTTTAAAATCGACAACACTATTCAGTCTCTCGACAGACTATGTACTATTGTAAAGAACTTTATTTCAGAGAGTAAACTAACCAAGAAGAAAATCCTGGCCGTAGGAGTAAACCTGTCGGGACGTGTAAACTCAGAGACAGGATATTGTTACAACTACTACTTTGAAGAGCGTCCTCTGTCTGTTTTGCTGGAAGAGAGACTTGGCTATCCGGTTCATCTTGAGAATGATACACGCGCCATGACCTACGGAGAATACATGTGCGGGGTCTCAAGCAATGAAAAGACAATGCTGTTCATAAACGCCAGCTGGGGACTTGGAGTGGGCATCATAATTGACGGAAAACTATATTACGGAAAATCAGGGTTTTCCGGAGAATTCGGACACTTTCCGCTGCTTGACAATGACGTACTTTGCCGTTGCGGAAAATCGGGATGTCTGGAGACGGGAGCTTCCGGCTCCGCATTGCACCGGCTCTTCCTTGATGCATTAAAACAAAAGAAAATCTCTTTATTATCAGATAAATACGCAAAAGGAGAAGACATATCTCAAGAAGATATACTGCGCGCTCTGCGGCATGAAGATATTCTTGCAATAGAAATCATGGAACAAATTGGCAATACGCTCGGCCGCGCCGTTGCAGGACTCATCAATTTGTTCAATCCGGAGCTTATCGTTGTAGGCGGAACACTCTCAGTAGCAAAAGATTACCTAATGCTGCCGCTGAAGAGCGCTATCAACAAATACTCCCTGTCACTGGTCAACAAAGACACCACCATCAAAACCAGCAAACTAGGAGACAAGGCCGGAGTCACAGGCGCCTGCTTCCTTGTCCGCAGCAAAACCCTAGGATTGTTGTAACAATATGACATTAACTAAAACTGGAAGTAGATGAAAGGCTGGATTTGGCTGCTCTTGGTTTGGATTACGATGTAGATGATAACAATCATTACCAACGCTTTGAACCAGAGCGGGGTAGCGGTGAAACGAACCTGAAGTTTATCGGTCAGGCTATCCGGTATATAGTGCAAAGCATAGCCTAACAGTATGAGCACCAGAACTTTCCAGTAGCCCATAATGAGCTGCGGCAAGATTGCGGCGTGAAAGGCGGTGAATATGCGGCCAAGGATTGTGAAAGCGGTGTTCATGTCATGCGCGCGGAAGAATATCCAACAGAAGCATACAAAGTTGAATGTCAGGAAGATATCGATGAAACGTCTTAAGCGGCTGACCGACTGCATGTTTCTGTCGCGACCTGTAATACTTTTCCAAACTTTATTGACTGCAAGCGCTACACCATGCATGCTGCCCCACAGTATAAAATTCCATGATGCACCGTGCCACAAGCCACATAAGAACATGGTTATTAGCAGGTTAAAGTATTGCCTTATTTTTCCTTTCCGGTTACCGCCAAGTGAAATGTAAACATAATCGCGCATCCAAGTTGACAAAGAAATGTGCCACCTGCGCCAGAAATCTGTGACTGACAGTGATTTATACGGATTGTTGAAGTTTATGTTAAAGTGGAATCCGAGCAGCAGCGCAATGCCTATTGCCATGTCCGAATAGCCGGAAAAATCACAGTAAATTTGCAGCGCGTAACCATATGTTGCAAGCAAGTTCTCAACGCCGGAAAATAGTGTGGGTGAGTCAAATACGCGGTCAACAAAGTTGATGCTGATATAGTCAGAAATGACCGCTTTTTTGAACAATCCGCCTGCAATCAGGAACAGCGCAGTACCAATCATCTTGTCTGTAACTACCGGTTTTTTACGTATTTGCGGAATAAAATCTTTTGCCCTCACGATAGGCCCTGCAACCAGCTGCGGGAAGAAAGAGACATAAAACGCGTAGTCCAGCAGGTTGTGCAGCGGTTTAATCTCTCCTCTGTAAATATCTATGGTATAGCTTAATGACTGGAATGTAAAGAAAGATATTCCGACGGGCAAGAATATATCTTGTGGCTGAAAATTACCGCCAATCAGATTGGAAAAAATTTCCCCAAAAAAGTTTGTGTACTTAAAATATGTAAGCAGTCCAAGATTTATGCAAATGCTGAGCGTGACAAGCAGAGTTCTATAAGTACGTCTGTGCTCAATTTGTTCCATTGCATAACCAATGCAAAAGTCTGACGTTGTCACCAGTGCAAGGAGCCAGAAGTAAAGTCCGCTGGATTTGTAATAAAAATAATAGGAGAACAGCACCACAAAAATAAGCCTTCCGGTCTGTTGCTTGCGGAGCAAATAATAAATGATGATAAATGCTGCAAACAACCACAAGAACAGTCCGCTGCTGAAAATTAGCGGCGCCTGTGCGCTGTATGTCAGCACATCTTTCAACCTTGATATATCTATACTACTCAACATTTTTCAATTTATGACGCTGTCTTTAATTAATAACAGCGTCTTTAATTAATGACGGCGTCTTTAATTAATAACGTCGTTATTTATTGTACTCTTTTATTAATGCGCAATACAGCAATTGTCCCTGGAGCGTGTAACCTTCCGGCAAGAAGTGGACGTGGTCTGCCCGCATGAGGCCGGCGGACTTCCAGTTGCGGCAAGCGTTTTCACGGCCGCCGGATATGGTGTATAAGTCCCAGTAAGCTAAGTTGTTGTCTTTTGCGTATTTTACTATTGTTGCAGCGCACGGGGCATTGAAAGGATTCTCTGAATACGTTGTGCGAGCGCGCGTTACTGTCTTGTATCGCCGGCTTTTTCTACCGTGTTTTGAGCGTCTGCCGCTGCTGACAGGCACTCTTGTTTTGTAGCTTGTCCGGTGCGCCTTGTAGCATCCGGCCGGAGTTGTAAGCAACAGCGGCGTCCCGGGAAATGCCTCATTAAGAGCCTTTACCAAAGCATCAATTTGTTTATAATGTCCGTCCGCATTGTAATATTTGCCATAACTCTCATTAGTGCCAAAAGACAAAATTATTAAATCCGGCTTGTGATGTTTTGCAATTAGACCACCGTTAGAAATCTGATTATCAGACTTATTGTCGCCGACAGATTTGTCTTTAGTTCCGTTATCTTTTACGTCAAACGGACTATCTCCCGATTGTGCAAGCAACGGATTGTCCTCTTGTTCAGGATCATACATACAAATTTGCTGCATAGTGCGGGAATTAAGGTATGAATCGCAGGTAGCTCCGTTAATTCCAAAATCTCTGTAAACTATTGAACCAAAGCACTCTGCAAGCATGTCCCTAACGGTGCGAGGATAGACATGTCCGCGTATATGACTATCTCCAATGTGAAGAACGTGCAGAGTGTCTTTGGGTTCGGCCGTGTAGCTGCTGATTTCCAATATATTGTCAGATAGTTGAGCCTTTCTTATTTGACGCAGTTTGTTAAAAAATGTGGCAAGCGAGCTGCTCTCATCATGCAGAACATTTTCCCCCATCCCTCTGAATGTCTTTGGAATATCCACAATTGGCACCACAACTTTGAGTTCATCCTTCTTAGTTAAAATCCCGGCAGAAATGGAATTTGCGTACAGCCTTACGCTTATGCAAACAAGTGCAACACAGACTATTACAAGTCCTGTCGTGAATAAAATGTGTTTGTACTTTTGCATAAATATTATTTTTTTAGCGAGTTGAATTTCCCTACTTTCCTTCCATTAGTGCGTTGAAAAGTTTTTTAGCTATCATCTTGCCTCCGCGATAGTTAATGTGAGTGTAGTCTAAATTTGCCAAAGGCGGCTTGTTTTCAACCATTTTGACCATGCTGCCTTCTCCTCCCATTGCCTCAAAAGTGTTCCAAAAAGCTATCCCGGATTTTTTTGCCATAACGTTCTGAGTGTCCAGTAACAGCTTGATTCCCGGCATTGTACGTATAGAACCATCTTCCATCCGATGCCCTCTGTCGCTGACGCCAAGAAGTAAAATTGACGTATTGGGAAAACATTTTTTCAGATAGCTTATTGTTTTTAAGAATCCGGATTCGTACCATACATAATTTTTTGATCCCGGACTTGCTACGTTCAATCCAAACTCCAAAATAATTAAGTCATAATGTCTTACGGAGTTGAATGACGATAACGTCTGGTATGGAATGGCATGAATTCTTGTGCCGGAACTTCCTCTCAAAGAGAAATTATCTATGGTTACTCCGTTGCCGCCGTCCATTGAAACGCCATAAAAAACAGATTTATTTGACTGATTTACAATCCATTTTACGCTTCCAATTCGGCCGTCGACATGCAATGTTTGCATAGCGCCAGATGCCGGGACGTTAAAGAATTGTTCAGTTGAGTTATTGATTTTGGCCGATATCTTTGCTCCGTATTTGCTTGTAAAATAGATTGTTGAGCGGCTGCATGTATCTAGATGAGATGCAAATTTTTTCTGTCCGCGTAGAAATACGTATGCTCCATTTTCCGGTTCAGCGTAATGTCCAGAAATTCCGAGTTTTGTACGGTCATAGCCTTTAACATCCATTGCCGAGTGATCAGTAAAACCATCTGATTTTTGCTTGACAGTGGGACGTGGTGCATCCGCAAGTGCATTAATATTTACAAATCCGACTCCGCATCCGCCATACTTTCTTTGGAACATCTCCCTCAGGTTAACTGTAAGAATATCAGCCTCTATGAATGAATCTCCAAAGACCGCAATCCGTACAGGTCTGCTTCCGGCATTGTTAAGAGCAGCATAAAAACGGCCCATCCCGTTTTGACAACCGCCTCCATAATCTATTATTTGTGTGGTACTTACAGCCGCCGTATATTGAGAATTCCCTGCATCATATTGAGAATTTGCATTGCTTTCCCGACTTTGTGCCAGATCCTCCCGATGTTTGGCAATGGCCCTCTTATGCCTTTCAATTGCAGCTCTTGTTTTTGCGTTACTTGCCTGAGCATCAGCTAAATCTGCCTTCACCTTTGCAAACGCTGCATGTGCAGAATCCAGGTTGGCCATTGCTTGAACCAGCACCGCCTTTCCCTCCTCCGTAGTGGTATCCGCCTTAGCCATTTCAACGGCATTAATTGCCTCCTCCTCAATCTTTTGATGCTCAGCGACAGTTACCGTGTCCTCCGTTACAAATTCCGCCTGATATGAATCATCCATCACCGGTTCATCATCTGTGTTCTCAATAGAAATTCCAACAGCGGCAGAATCCCTAACAGCATGTTTCCTGTCGGGAGTACTATCATTAACACTATTACTGCGCAAATCACTCAGTAGGTCAATCCTGCGCAACGTAATATTACCTAGCTTAATAGGTGGTAAAAAATATAAAATAATCAAAACCGCCAAGATGAGCAACGTCACCCACAACGATTTCTGCAAATTGTTCTTCATGTGCTCCTTTTAAAAGGGCTGCAAATTTAAAGAAAAGACGCCGTCTTTAAAAGAAAGACAACGTCTTTAATTAATGACGGCGTCAGTTATTTTATTTCAAGAACCTTGAACCAATCTTGAAGAAAGCCTTTGTAGCCGCTTTGGGAGTCGCTTATTAGGATTACGGTCTGGTTGCCGTTTGATAGAACCGGTCCCAGGCACATGCCCTCATAGTTGGCTATTTTAAAGTCATTCAGGGATTTGATGGCGGTTGTAAACTGGTATAGGAGCCGCTTGGAAAGGACGGGAGCATTGGCAGGGATGGCAGCACTGAACTGTGAGATGTCGACAGATGAACCAACGCTAGCAGAATCCGCAGACGAGTAAGCAGCTGCAATTGGCTTACAATCAGCAGGATTCACAAGATACAGTTTGCAAACAACACGCGCGCCCATTATGCCGGACGGAATATAAAACTCCCTTTCAAGCACAATCATTGAACCATCGTCAAGCGCCAGTAATTCACTGACACCCATTGCATAAGGCATATTGGCAGCAGCCTTATTTTCAGTCTCTAACGCAGCAGCAGAGGGCGCATCCATCTTGTAAACATATTGCGCAACAGGTTGAAGATTCTCATCAAAAGATTGGAATCTCAGCACATTTTGAACTCCGTTTGTTGCGGTAGCCTGAGCACCGTCAGACGGAATCGTACTTTCAGTAGTAGTCCAAAAGCGGTGAGTATTAGCATTATAAGCAAGACTCTCAAAACCGGAATTAGAGGACGCGCCGGAAAAAACTGTCGGGATATTAAAACTTCTGCCGGTCCTTGCACCCTTCATATCATACTCATACACAGCCTTATCCGCCTCACCGGAAATGAAAACCGTTTTTAGAGACGGCACATACACTATTCCCTCCGCATCACGGTTCACATTCCCGCCGGCAGAGAAAAAAGAAACACCTGTCCCGTCCGCAGAACTATTTGAAGCAGAGAGAATTTTGCCACTCTTCTTGTCTAACTTAATCTCAAAAATGAAGAAGCCGTCACCGGCGCTTTTATCACTGACCACAGCATAGTGCGACTCATCAATCATAGAAATTCCGCTATAATCACCGGGAGTCACAGTATGCGGAAAACTCTGCTGTTCAAGAGCTTTCTCAAAATTAAGCTCGTGCACCTGAGCGCTTGCCTTAGCACTCATGCCGAACCCCGCCACAATCAGCACCGCAATAAAAAACAAAAAAGGCCTCTTCATACCTCTAATAATTAAACAACTACAAAAGTACCATTTTTATATTCTCGACAGAATCAATTACTTTTGCAAAGTCCAGCCTGCGTTATTCAAAAGATTTCCCATTTCAATCGCAGTAACCATTGCATCAGAGCCCTTGTTACCTGCCTTAGTACCGGCACGTTCAATAGCCTGCTCAATAGTATCGGTGGTCAAAATTCCGTACGCAATTGGAACGCCGGTCTGCAAAGAAACTGAAGCAACTCCTTTTGCAGATTCATTCGCAACCATTTCAAAATGAGCTGTTGCACCACGGATTACAGCACCAAGACAAACAATGGCAGAATACTTTCCGCTCTCAGCCATTTTTTTTGCCACCAGCGGAATTTCAAAAGCTCCGGGAGCCCATACAACATCAAGATTATCAGAGTTTCCGCCGTGTCTCAAAAAGGCATCTTCTGCTCCCGACAGCAATTTCCCCGTTATAAATTCATTGAATCTGGCAACCGCAATTCCGATATGCAAATTGTCCGCTAATAATTTTCCTTCTATAACATTCATGATTTTAGATATTTATATATTATTAATTTCATTTATCAATGCTTAACATTTTTCACATGAAGCAAGTGCCCCATTTTCAAACATTTAGTATAGAGATAAAAATTATCCTCTTCAGTAGCCTCAATCTCAATCGGTTCCCTGCGCATAACCTCAATCCCATACTTCTCCAATCCGTGAATCTTATCAGGATTATTAGTCATAAGTGCTAACTTCTTAACACCCAAATCGTTAAGAATAGCAGCACCATCACTGTAATCTCTCAAATCGGGCTTAAACCCAAGAGCAACATTCGCCTCCACTGTATCCATTCCGCCGTCCTGCAAATGATACGCGCGCAGCTTGTTAATCAACCCAATCCCGCGTCCCTCCTGACGCAAGTAAAGCAAAACTCCTCGGCCCGTCTTCTCAATTTTTTTCATGGCATAATGCAATTGATCTCCGCAATCACATCTTAATGAGCCAAATACATCGCCGGTCAGACATTCGGAATGAATCCTGCAAAGCACCGCATCATCACACGCAGACGCAACATCCCCCTTCACCAGCGCAACATGATGCGCTCCGGTAATAAAATTAACATAACCGTAAATTTTAAAATTCCCGTATTTAGTTGGTAATGAAGCTATCGTGACACGTCTGACAATTTTTTCTTTTTTCTTTCTATAGTCAATTAAGTCTGCTATCGTGATTATTTTAAGACCATAACGCTCAGCAAACAACAGCAGCTCAGAGGTCCTCATCATCGTTCCGTCATCCCTCATAATCTCACAGCACAAGCCGCACTCTTCCATTCCCGCAAGCCGCGCAATATCCACTGTAGCCTCTGTGTGTCCGGCTCTTACAAGAACGCCGCCCTCCCTTGCACGGAGCGGAAACATGTGTCCGGGCCTGCGAAAATCAGACGGCTTTACCTCAGAATCCACACATTTCATAGCAGTTACAGCGCGTTCAAAAGCGGAAATTCCGGTAGAGGTTGAGACATGGTCAATAGAAACGGTGAAAGCAGTAGAGTGGTTATCTGTATTATTATCAACCATTTGCGGCAGCCCAAGTTTTTCAGTCATAGCCGCGCTCATTGGCATGCAAATCAATCCCTTACCGTTAACTGCCATAAAATTAACATTTTCCGGAGTCGCCCACCGTGCAGCACATATCAAATCCCCCTCATTCTCTCTCTCCGGATCATCGGTCACAACAATAAGCTTCCCCGCTTTAAAATCCTCCAGCGCATCCTCAACACTTGCAAATTTATTTTTATCAATCTCGCTCATATATATCTAAGTATTAGTATATTATATTTAGTGATCAAAAAATATTTTTAATTAAAATCCATTTCGCGACAGGAATTCCTTGTCAATATCTTTTTTTGAACATCTGCCATCTGACGAGCACTCATCGGATGATAAGCATGTTGCATTAGATGTACCTTTTACTAAAGAACCGCCTAAAAATTTCTCAACATACTTCCCTAAAATATCACACTCAATATTTACAGAATCGCCCGCTCTTTTCATACCCAAAACAGTACGGCGTCTGGTCTCAGGAATTAGAGAAACAGAAAATTCATCTCCCTGCAACTTACTAATAGTAAGACTAGTACCATCAAGAGCAATAGAACCTTTCATAACAATATACTTAAGGATTTCAGCTGCTGCCCTAACAGAAACAACAACGGCATTCCCCTCCTCTCTCATTGATGAAATAACTCCCGTCCCATCAATATGCCCCGTAACAATATGACCGTTAAGCACTCCGGTAACAAGCATCGCCCGCTCAAGATTCACCGCATCATTAAACTTCAACGCACCAAGAGTGCTGCTGCGCAAAGTCTCCGGCATCACATCTGCACAAAAACTACAATCATCAAACTCCGTAACAGTCAGACAAACACCATTTACCGCAATACTATCTCCAATCCTCAAACCGGGCAACGACTCCACTGCAATTTTTATTTTGCACCCCGCGCCCTCACGTCTGACAGAAACCACCTTCCCAATTTCTTCAACAATTCCCGTAAACATATCTCAAAAAATTATAATTCTTTTGACTTCATCTTTTCACAATTCCCCTTATATAAAAATCTTCCCCCACTACGCCAGGCACAACATCACGCAGCTGTAACACATTGCTCATCAAATCAATACCAACACCTTCAACAGGAGAAACTGCATCACGACCGCCAATAATCTTAGGCGCCACAAACGCAATCACCTCATCAACACAACCGCACTCAATCAAAGAAGCATTTAAATTTCCGCCACCCTCAACAACCACAGAATCAATTCCTAACTTCCCTATTTTCAACAACATATCCTTAACATCCACTCTCCTCTCACGCACACCGCCGCGGCCAAACTTTACAATATGCTCAACCTCTCCAACATATCCGCAAGCATCTCCATCAAAATTATTACACAACAGCGTCTCAATCCCTGCATCTCTCAGCGCAGCCAACCGCTCAGCAGACGCTACCGCAGTATGAGCCACAATTGTCCTGTATTGTTTTGCAGTGTAAATCAGCTTATTACCTGCAGTCTCAGAAGAAATTATACACTCCGCAATTGTTGCTTTGCTGTCCACAATAATCCTAATTGGCTGTCTGAAAGGGCCTTCTAACCTGCAGTTAAGCAGCGGATTATCCGCCATCACACTTCCAATTCCAAGAGCAACCGCCATATTCTCAGCCCTCAAATGATGCACCATATTCCTTGCAATCTCTCCCGTAACCCATTTAGAATCACCCATATAAGAGGCAATCTTGCCATCCAGTGTCATTGCATATTTCAGCATCACCCAGGGAAGACCTGTCGTGATATACTTCAGAAAAATTCTATTTTGCTTAATTATTTCATCGCGACAGAGGCCCACATTTACCTCAATTCCGGCCTCTCTTAATATTGAAATTCCTTTGCCGGCCACAAGAGGATTAGGATCTTCAATGCCAACAAATACTCGTTTAATTCCATGACTGATAACAGCTTCCGTGCATGGAGGAGTTTTACCAAAATGACAGCACGGCTCCAGCGTGACATACAAATCTGCACCCCGCGCATCTTCCGTACAATTTTTTAAAGCGTTGCGTTCTGCATGAGGTTCTCCAAAACGCTCATGCCAACCCTCACCAATGATTTGATTGTTTTTGACCACCACTGCCCCAACAAGAGGATTTGGATTAACCCATCCTAATCCATTAGATGCCAAGCTGATGGCTCTTTTCATATAAAAAATATCCTGCGTATCCATAAAAAATGCCCCAAGTAAAACCCGGGGCATCTAAATGTAATTCAGCAGGATACAAATCCCACATTATAAATCTTCTACCATCCGGACTTTACCGTCGGTATCGGAATCTCACCGATTCAGTTCCCTTAAAACCAGCACATTGCACACAACAACCACCCTAAGAGAAGTCGCGGACTTTAACCGCCGGTAGGGAATTACACCCTGCCCCGAAGACTACCTATTGGCCGCAAAGGTAACACATTTTTGTATATAAAAAATTCAACGCTTAATAAACTTCAGATAAATTTCATCGGAATGTTAGCCCTCTCCAAAAATTAAACATTAATATTTATTGGGATGGGCTTAAATATAAATTTGTATTCAATTTAACACAGTCCGAAAATGGGGACACACACAAGGGCTATGATGCAAAAGTAAAAATCATGCACTAAAAATCATACCCAATAAAAATAAAAATTATATATTTGCGAAGGTAAGGTGGCTTGTGCGATGTCCAATTAAAAATAATTTTAAAAGAAGGAAAAATTTTCAAAAGGGTACTCTTGCTGTCGGACTAAGATTGAGTATTGACTGTAAACTCATGTATGTCTAGAAAATAGTAACAAGCAATTGAGGAGCGTTGATATGCTATGCCAAAAGAGAAAAAACACTAAAAAAGCTTTACGCATTAATGGCGATAAAATCTCATCACAGTATCGAGCAATTGATTTTTTCTGCGGTGGAGGAGGCATGACATATGGCCTTACTCAAGCAGGAATTAGTGTCATCGCTGGCATCGACATAGATAAAGATGCTAAGGAAACTTATGAATATAACAATCAAGACGCCACATTTATTCTTGCAAACGTTAAGCACCTCAGGAGTAATTATTTCGAAAAAAAAATCGGAGTTAAGAAAAATGATGATAATCTGATCTTGGTTGGATGTAGTCCTTGCCAATTCTATAGTATACTCAACACTGACAAAAACAAGTCTCAAAAATCAAAAAATTTATTAAAAAATTTTGCACGCTTTGTCGAGTACTATCGTCCTGGGTTTGTACTTGTTGAGAATGTCCCAGGTATTGTCTCACACAAAGACAGTATCCTTCCATTTTTTCTAAAAAAACTTACAGATATCGGATACGGGCAAATAGTTTCTGATATAGTTGATATGAGCCATTTTGGTGTTCCCCAGACAAGACGAAGATTTTCTCTTATTGCTTCCCGCCTGACAAACGTATGCATTAAACTGCCAGTTCCAGACAAAAAAAGAGCATTGCTTAGGGATGTCATTGGAGAAGAAAATGGATTTCCAAAAATACCAGCTGGTCATAAGGATATAACAAATTTTAACCATACTACGGCTGGATTAAGTGATACTTGCCTCAAACGTCTTTCTCAAACAAGCCGAAATGGGGGTAATAGGCTGGATTGGGCGAACGATCCAGATTTGCAATTACCATGTTTCATAGGCAAAAATGATTGTTTCAAAGACACATATGGACGAATGCATTGGGATAGACCAGCATCCACCATTACTACAAAATTTTTTAGCATATCCAATGGTCGTTTTGGCCACCCCGATGAAAATAGGGCACTATCTTTAAGAGAAGGTGCTACAATTCAGACTTTTCCTAAAAATTATGTTTTTAAAACGCACAGTATTGCAGCTACTGCAAAGCTTATTGGTAATGCGGTGCCATGTGAATATGCTAGGCGATTGGGCAAAACGATATGTGAATTAAACGATAATGGCACAGTTTAAAACTAGAGCAAGAGCTCTTGATTTGCTAGGCAGGCAGCAAATAGCTGGAATTCCAACTGCAATTAATGAACTTATCAAAAATGCACACGATGCATATGCAGATATGTTTGATATTGATTTCTTTAGAAACAATCGGCTGTTGGTTCTAAGGGATGATGGAATGGGAATGACCAGAGACGAATTTGAAACAAGATGGCTCACGCTTGGTACTGAAAGCAAGTTAGAGAATGTTAAAACTGCCCCTCCGCCCATTGATAAAAATAAACAAGCTCGGCAAATAATGGGGGAAAAAGGTATTGGAAGGCTAGCTATAGCAGCTATCGGCAACCAAGTCCTTATTATCTCGAAAGCTAAACAAAGAGAAAAAAAATACAAAATTGTAGTATCATTTATCAACTGGGACATATTCGCTTTACCTGGGATAAATCTTGAGGACGTTGCTATACCAGTCAAGGAATATTCTTGTATACCAAACAGAACAGATGTGCACGATATTATAACGGAGGTTATTAATTCCTTTGATGCGTTATATGCCCACGACCTTGTTAATCAAGTCGATTATGAAAGAATTAAAAAAAATATTCTGTCTTTCGATATTAACCCCTCGTTACTAACCTTAAAAATGAACAAACCTAGCGAATTTGGAGATGAATCGGGTGGAACTCATTTCTATATTTCGCCTGTATATGACACTTTAGATTCAGATATAGAAGGTGATAAATTATCTGATGAAGCAACAAAAATGGAAAAAATGTTGATGGGGTTCCATAATACGATGACACCCAATCATCCACAACCCGCAGTAGATATTTCTTTCCGTGATTATCGTTCGAATGATGGTAGTTTCGTTAGTATTATTGATAAGGAGCACTTTTTTACTCCTGATGAATTTGAAATGGCTGACCATCACTTTTTAGGTAAATTCGATAAATATGGTCAATTCAACGGCCAAATAAAAATCTATGGCGAAAGAACCTACAATCACATAGTTAGTTGGTCTGGGAACCAATATAGGGAGACTGATTGTGGTCCTTTTTCTATCAACCTTGCCTATCTACAAGGTGAATTAAAAAGTTCGAGAGTGGATCTTGAAAACTATGCAAGAATAAAGGCAAAAGGTGACAAATTTGGAGGACTATACATATATCGTAATAATATCAGAGTACTACCATATGGAGATTCCGATTATGACTTTTTAGATATTGAAAAAAATCGATCAAAACGTGCCTCAACATATTTTTTCTCCTATAGAAGGATGTTTGGTGCTATCGAAATTGCTGACAGTTCCAAAAGTGATCTTATTGAGAAAGCTGGTAGAGAAGGTTTTATAGAGAATAAAGCTTATAGGCAGCTACAGTCCATCCTTAAAAATTTTTTTATTCAGCTAGCGGCAGACTTTTTTGGAGAAAGCGATAAATCTCCCCGGTCTGATTTCTTCAATCAAAAAAGAGACGAGTACAATGCTTACCACAGAGCTCTTGAGAGAAGGGATAAACTAGCAAAAAACAGAAAAGAAAAGTTCGTCAAGGACCTTGATCGTTTTTTCGCTAATTTATCTTCACACAAATTTGATGATGACGTAAAATCTTTTTTGGCTGATTTTAGAAATAATTTAGACACAGTATTAACAATTAAAGATGCTGATGTATCTTGTCAGCAAATATTGGATTTTGAATCAAAAATCAGACAAAAAATATATGACTATAAAAAATCTATCTCTGTAACAAGCCCCAAAGGTTTTACAATTTCGAAGGACACTAGGATGGATTTTGAATCATACCTCAATGAATTTAAAATATTGGATCAAACTATATTTAACGATGCTCTCGCACGAATTGACACATATGTCTCAGAATATACGCAGCGCCTTAATTTGGAAATAAGCAAGCGCAGGAGGCTTGAAAATGCAGTAAATATAATTTCATCAGAAGCGATATCACAAAATAAACAAAAGAAAACTGAAACGACAAGCATCGTGTCCGATGTGTCTAATAAAATTAAAGATTTAACCACAGAACTAATTGTTGACCTTGATTACCATATCCGCAGTGTTAAGGACCAGTTTAAATTGTTACCTACCGATAACGTTGACAATTTCGATTTAGTTCAAGAAAGACAACGGATGGCTGATGAAATCAATAAGGTGAGCGAAAGAAACACAGAAGTAATGGATAGAATTATCCGACAATTTGAAAGTTTTTATATTGAAAAAAATGAAGATGGACAAATTGTTACTAATGACCAGATAGCGGATGCAACTTCCGAAGAATTAGAGGAATTGCGAGATCGCCTACAAACTGATATAGAGTTAAGTCAACTAGGATTAGCAGTTGGTATTCTAAATCATGAATTCAATAGTACTGTAGGAGCAATAAGACATAGCTTAAAAGACTTAAAGGCATGGTCAGACATTGATACACAACTTGAAGGAGTATACAAAAATTTAAAAGTTAATTTTGAACATTTAGATGGGTATTTAAACTTGTTTACACCTTTGAATAGAAGGCTTAACCGCAACAAGGAGGACCTACCTTTGATTGAAATAAAAACATTTTTAATTGATCTTTTTAAACAAAGATTAGATAGACACAATATTTCTTTCAAACACACTAATGGGTTTGCAGCTCATAAGATTTACGGGTTTAGGTCGACATTTTATCCTGTATTTGTTAATATTGTTGACAATGCTATTTTTTGGCTGAAACAAAGCGATATTCCTAATAAGGTTATTAGGTTGCACGCCGATGACACAGGAATTTATATATCAAATAATGGTCCCGAGATTAAACTCCAAGATAGAGAAAGAATATTTGAGTTAAGATTTTCACGAAAACCAAACGGTAGAGGATTGGGATTGAGTATTAGCAAAGAAGTATTGAACGCAGAAAATTATGACATATGTCTTGACGCTCCTAAGGAAGAGGCTACGGTTACTTTTAAAATTTATAAAATGCAACAAGAAGATGCAAAATATTTTTTTTCAACTATCTAAGGATATTGCTGATAAATTCATTCAGAGCATTATTTTTGTGGATGATAATGCATATGACAATAGTCCATCAAAAAATGCATTTGATGCGACTGTGGTATCTAATGCTTTTGCAAAAGTGGGGAAGATATGTGCCATTTACGCACCAAGCAATACTGATGAAATTAAATACTATCTAGATATCTTCAAAAAAGCAGATGTCGTAATTCTAGACTGGTCTCTATCAATCAACAATAAAGCAAGCATTGACCCAGATGACGATGCAGATAAAGATGATCCTCGAGGTGCATTCACAATACAGATGATAGATGCGATTACGAAAGATGCTGGTAAAGAAAAATTGAAACTAATAATCATTTATACTGCTGAAACGGATTTAGGGGGCATTACTGAAAACATTTATAATGAGCTATCGGACCCTACTTCATTCAAAAAAAATGTATGCACGATTGAATCAAAAAATATCAGAATTTCTATTAGAGCAAAAGATCAAAACAATCCTAAAAAATTTTCATATAATGAAAATTTAAAACAATTTGTTTGTTCCTACGTAGACTTACCAAATTTGGTAACAGATGAATTTACCAACCTAACTAACGGGTTATTACCAGATTTCGCACTTACATCAATTTCTCTTATCCGTGATAATATTTCAAAAATTATTGGAACATTTTCTTCAGATTTAGATGCGGCTTATTTAGGCAACAAAGTTTTACTAAAAAACCCCGATGATTCTAGGCATTTATTAATTAAAAATTTTGGTGAATCACTAATAGAATTACTAGAGAATGCCGACTTGGAAACTTCCACTTGGATAAAGACTTGGATAATAGACCATGTTAATGGAGTGAAGAATATTAAGATTGGAGCTAGCCCAGTAAGATTAAATGGGACATCCCTAACAAAATTTGTATTATCTCCTAAAGATGATTTTAAGAAGGATTTCTGTGACGTATTTAAGGTTAAACTTTCAAATAATGATATTGACTTAGTTAAATCTAACTTTTCTAGTTATTTTTCACAAAGTGAAAGCGATGCAAAAAAATCCAACATTGGTTTTGCAAAATTGACTCATCATAAAAATATTTTTTTACCCTTGCGCCATGCTCCGTTTTTAACTCTAGGTACAATCGTAAAAGAATATGGATCTACATCTGAAAGTTATTTGGTTTGTATCCAGCAAAAGTGTGACTCTGTCAGAATTACTGATAAACGTGCTTTTCTTTTTTTACCGCTTAACCAGTGCAAAGGTGATTACTGTATTATTATTGGAGATGGTACCAGATTATTTGTTGATAAGACGTCGTACTCCATACAAACAATCACTTTCTCCCCATTGCAAGATGATACGATCATTAAGGCACAAAAGGATAAAAATTCTTTTTTCTTTAAGGCAAAAGATGGCAGTCGTTTTGAGTGGGTCGTAGATCTTAAAGAAATGCACGCCCAAAGGATATTAATGAATTACTGCTCACAACTATCAAGGATAGGATTAGATGAATCAGAATGGTTAAGGCTAACAGCAAAAAACCAGTAATGACTAATTGAGTAGAAAAATATTTGCAACGCCTCGCGCAATATATTTGAAGAAAATATCAATTTGCTCGAACAGCATAAATGAATTAAATAGCTCTAAAAGCAAAAAGGCAAGAGGAAATTCTCTTGCCTTTTAAAAATGCTACTTACCCTTTTATGTTCCGCGGGTCGTTACCGTAACTGTTTTTTTCCCTTATTTGACCATTCAGTCCGTGAATAGCAAGTTCTTCTTTTTTGCTTTTCGCAACTTCCCTTGCTACTGCAATAGCTTCAATTTGTGTCTTAAAGCCACCGAAACCTACTTCAGTCCCTCCTTCCTTAATCTTCCAAACTTTGTTTTTTTTGTCAGGAACAACATCTATCATATTAAACACCTCCTTTTTGTTAATACATCAAAAATAAATACCATTAAAAAGCGTCCATGTCAAACCTCGACAAAGTTTATGGCATCCATTTGCTGCAAAAATAATTTTATAGGTAGTAGAATCTTGGTCAATTTGACCAAATTTTCATTAATCAAGAAAAAGTTTATTTCGGATAATTTTCACATACTCAAGAACTGTATTTCTGTGTCCAGACAGCCCCATCCCACCATTCTATAGCCATACGCCAAACCCGCCTCACCCGGCGGCTTTGTGCGTGCATGTTCGCTTGCACGGATCAAGTTGTGCCACAACTTTGCAAAAAGCATTGAAAAACATGACGTTGAAAAACATCGCTAGGCAAAGAAACTATTAATAAAAGGCAGGCTAGGCTTTGCAAAACGCACAGACAATCAGGCATATACAAAAAATCGCCCAGCGTAAAAGCAACGCTGAGCGACATTCTAGAACTATTTGATAATCAGGTGGTTTTTCAAAATTGTACCACAACAAGCCATCCACAACAGGCCATCTACCCTCTTTTTTAAATTATTTAATGCTCTCCTTCACCTGCTCCACAATATACCTCACATCTTCATCAGTAACATAAGGTCCTGCAGGCAAGCACAATCCACGTTTAAACATTGCCTCGGAAACTCCATTGGTATATGCAACCGCATCTTTATAAACAGGCTGCAGATGCATCGGTTTCCACAACGGTCTGCTCTCAATTCCTGCAGCGTCCAAAAACAATCTCATTCCCTCCACATTTGTATTCGGCTCACAATCAGTATGTACAGAGCCTCCTCCATGAGTAACTCCGGCAGCTCCGCCAACGGCCCCCACAATCGCCTCAGCATAAGCATTTTCCTCGCCTACCACGCGTAAAGAAGAATCAAGCAAAATCGTACACAACCAGTAATTGCCATCATACCTAGAAGACGGCTGCTTATGAACTGTCACACCCTGTACTCCGGCAAACAACTCTTCATACAGTTTCTGAACGTGTTGGTGATGCTCTATATGTTCCTTAGCAACAGTCATTTGCCCTCGTCCGATTCCCGCACATATATTACTCATTCTGTAATTGTAACCAATCTTTTCATGCTGATAATATGGATAAGCTTCACGCGCCTGAGTTGCATAAAACATAATCTCCTTTTTGGAAGCACTGTCGGGACAAATAAGAGCACCACCTCCCGATGTTGTAATCATCTTGTTCCCATTAAATGACAGCACTCCGTATTTTCCAAAAGCGCCGCAGACCCGACCGTCAAAACGTGACCCAAAACCTTCCGCAGCATCCTCAATAACAGGAATATCGTAACGTGCTGCAATCTCCATAATCTCATCAATTCTCCCGGGCATTCCGTAAAGATAAACCGGCACAATTGCCTTTGGTTTCTTGCCCGTCTTCTGCATTCTGTCTTTAATGGCCTCCTCCAAAAGCACCGGGTCCATGTTCCAGCTATCAGGCTCAGAATCAATAAATACCGGCTTTGCACCAAGATACATTATAGGATGACTGGAAGCGCAGAATGTAAAACTTTGCACAATCACCTCATCTCCAGGCCCAACCCCGCAAGCTATAAGTGCAAGATGAACGGCCGCAGTTCCGGAACTTAACGCTACTATCTCTTTTTGTCTCCCGACAAATTCTTTTAGGTCTTCTTCAAATCCGTTTACATTCGGCCCCAATGGTACTACCCAATTGGTATCAAATGCTTCCTGGATGTATTTCTGTTCATTGCCGCTCATGTGAGCCAGGCAGAGAATAATACGTTTGTGAGTCATATAATTAATTTATTTTTTAGTCACGATAGGCTTATTACTTTTGTTCTGGTATCTTTACTAGTTCAAACAAATCATTATCACAACGGTTTAAAACATTGTTTATCTCAGTTTTATCAAAACCAGTAAAATCCAAGACGCAGCAAACCAATAATTTTCTCAATTTAATCATTAAGTTAAAAAGTTCCCATCCATCAAGAGCATTTGGTTTTCTGTTTTTATTCATAAAGTGGGAATAATAATGTCTTGAATCAACGACTTGTTCAACATTAATAGCATCTTTTCTAAGTCTATCAATACCTGAAAACTCTGCAATAAGATTATTGGTCATTTCTGATAACGTTGCTTCTTTTCTAAACCTTGTACAAAAACCTTCTATAGCCTGAACCACAATAAGAAAATCGTTACTTGAAAATACTCCTCTTTTGACTATGCTATCTATAAGATGCGCCCTAATCGGCGCAATGTCTTTATTATTCATGTACCACTTTTTTATTACCATAGGATAATAATTAGAAATTTGATCTATGTTAAATAAAAAATCACATGGTTTTAACTTATGCAATTCATCCGTTTTACTCTTGATAGATAAAATATTAATAGGTTTGTATATGTTTTCCCCTGAGCTATCTTCCTGATATTCTGATTTATCATATAACTCAATTTGCGATGATAAAACAGTATGTAAGGTAGCCAACGAGAGAAATTGTTCAAACAAGAAAATGTTAGAATAAAAATCATCCACCGATGCATCGCATACTTTAGAGATTTCAAGAAATGTGCATTGCTCAATTTCTGGCGACAATGGATCACTATGAAAGATCACCCCATTTTTAATTGTTAAACTCGTATTATCATCGATGGGTACACTATTCACTATATTCTCTACACACTTAAAGGAGTAATTTAATACATCTTTGTGTATCGACATATGTAACATGGATGGAGGGCTCCAATGTGAAAGCTCAGGGATAAATATATTTGCTTTAAAAAAACACTTTTGTCTAAAATCACTAAGATGCTTCCCTATAATGATAAACTGACACTTGTAGCGTACGATTGAAAAGTCACAGTAGCAATTTCTGCTACCGTATGCAAAGCAATTATAAAGTGTCACTTTCTGGGCATCAGAGGTAATCCCAATAATTATCTTTTCAGATTTTCCATCACATAGCATTCGTGCGAATTCTTGTTCGGGATAAAAACTACCTATAATTTCAAGGACTATATCGTTATCTTGGACATATGCCAAAGTCCCAGCAATCTTCACATTTTGATTGCCTGGCAACCACCAATATCCCTTAAGTTCTAGCTCGTCATGCATATTTAGAGTGCTATAGGAATTCACTTCAGTTAATAAGATTAATAAGTTCTATATATTTTCTAGCATTTTTAATAACTTGAAATAATCCAAAAATTTTTCCCGTTGTCTACTCCATGCCATACTATTATCTGGCAAATCATAGTAATCAGTCATTTTTTTTTGCAAAGCATCCAACATGACGGCATCATTGATCTTTCCAGCCTTTTTTGTGTCATATAACCAACCTATGCTGTCAAAATCCACATCTGGTAAAATATACAATAGCACATTACTATCACAAGCCCATACCGCCCCCATTTCATTAAGACAAATTTCACTCTTTTTATATTCTTTGGATATAAGTAAAAAAGAAAAATCAGAATTGCGTATGTTACGAAGAATATGTCTACGAATGTCGTCACCATTTGCAATACCCATATCCTCTATTGAAGTACAAAAAATATCTTTTGCTTTCATACCAATGCCTAATTGCAAAATATTATCAACAAATTGTGATACCATTTCCTCGTCTTGTGATGAGTGGCTAATAAATATTCTATTTTTAGGCCTTTCCAATGAATTTAATATTTCAATAGAGGCTGTGATCTCTCCCAATATATAAGAGTCATCAAAATCAATACCGCCACCACCTTGATAAATTGCTTTTTTCAGTTCTTCAGCAATTGCAGGATATTTTTCTAGAATTACATCTGCAAGCGTTAACACTTCTATGCGCAATTTCTGTAAATTGGATTTTTCAAGCGAAATCGAGCTTTTATCAATCTCATCAAGCAAACTTAGACAGGAAGCAATTTTATTTCTAATTTCTATAGCCATATTATTTCTTACTGTTTTTACTATCTTGATACACTCCAGATTCGTAGTTGTTTATGAGTATACCATAGTTTATAGAATTATGATACAAATAATCAGCAATACCACTCAAAACTTTTTTTATATGCATGTCAAAGCTATTTATAACCTTAATATCCGCAACTTCACTTTTTCTGGGAATATATTGTCCTTCTCTCACGAATTTATTCGATTTAATTACATAGAAAGGCAAAATCTTTAAATACTCCTCTAAATCAACGGGATCCATTTCTAATTCATTTGACACATAATAAACATGATTAAGGAAATCATCAGTATCGCTGATAACATTTTCCAACCTAATGCTATTTTCAATAATTTCTTTCCCCTTTTCAAATCCATACATATCCACCTGTCTTGCAAAATTAAATTTAAAAGATTCGTTCTTTGTCTCAGAATACGAGTAAGTTACTAGCTGATCAATTGGATTAATCCCATCACTCTCAAAAAATTGTTTTATGCTTCTAAGCGTTTCCTCACAAAAAACACATCCGGCATTAACATCTTTTTTAAGGAACTCGCAAAAAAATGTATCAAAAGCTGGAACACAAGAATATACGCCAAGCATCACCTTTGTAATAAAAGCAACAGATGGTACAAATTCTTGAACTTTAGCCATCCCATCTTGGTACTTAAAACGAAGTTCCTTAGATATGTCTTTATATGCACTAATAATTCTCTTCAACTTATCATCATCGTCGTAATCAGACACATCTATACCGGATAAATCGTTATCAGCGATATAACCAATTAATTCCTTTAGATAAAAAGGATTTTTATAAAGTACAACTTTATTTGAGCCTCTCAGCATTCCATAACTAGCAAGGTATGACCATAATACAAGGCAAGCTCTTCCAATATCAGCTTTAAGTTCCTCTCCTTTATGTGTTTGAAAATAACCATAACATATATCGAATGAAGCAGAACGACAATCTCTTGTATAGAGTTTATTGTACCTGTTGACATATTCCTCAAATTCTAATTGTTCCATATCAATAACTTTTAAAAAATTGTTTCCATAATGTACCTCAAATCCCCCCAGAAACTCCAATCATCCAAATACTGCAGATTAATCTTTACTTTATCCGGAAAAAGCACTTCATCGTTATATCTCTGAGGATCAGACTGCTGCGCAAGAAGTTCTTCTTCATTCCTGTATTTTAAACTGGCCGGACCGGTGATGCCTGGTCTCAACTGCAGAATACGTCTATCATTGCCTATTAATTTGTCAGCATAGCCAAGAACTTCAAGGTCTCGATAGACATATCACATTTTAAACATATCCCCGTGCCCAGGACAAACAATGTAATCATTATCCTTAGCCACTTTAGTAGCAAATTCTACACTCTTTTCATACATCTCCTTGGTACAACGTTTTTTATCATAGTTAGGCTCATATTGCATCAGAGTGTCTCCAGTGAACAAATACTCGCCAATATTAAAACACATTGAGCCTAATGAATGTCCTGGCGTTAAAAAAAAATTTATGATGGAATCATTGAAAACCATTGAAAAGTCAATATCATCTACAAGGGTGTCAACTCTACTTACATTGTAACGATAGTTTGTGTCATTATAGTAGAAAAGAAAATAACATCTACCTTCTTTTTCTAATCTGTCTGCACATGCTTTACAGCAAACCACTTTTGTATTATACTTATCAATCAATGTATTACAGCCCCATGTATGATCAGTATGCTCGTGTGTAATAATTATATGTGATGGTTTAAGTTTATGCTCTTCAAAAAAAGAAATTTCATTTAAGCAATCTTTACTTGCAGGATCAACTACAATACAATCATCATAGCCTTCTTCATATACAATATAACAGTTAGAAGTCATTAATTCATTTATGAAACGCTTGACTTTCAACATACATTATCTATTTGTTTTTCAGTTGCTCTTCAACCACAATGTCAACTAATTGAAAATTAAGCATATTACCAACCTCTTCCAACGGTATAGTTATTTCAAACTCATCTTCCAATGCAGTAATCAAGTCCAAATGCCTAACAGAATCCCATGACTCAATATTGTCTTGAGACGAATTCTTATCAATTGACTCAGGCGCTACTCCAAACACAGCAGCCATTACTTGCTGTATTCTTTTCTCTGTATCATTCATATTAATTAATTTTTATATAATCAACGTCTTGTACTTTATATTCATGCAACTTTAAAGCATATTTCTTATTTCCGTTCTCCATAGCACACACAGTGAACCCGAAATCATCAAAGAGCTTGGCTACGGGCAAATTTTTCTTTGTCGGAATATATTCAGCTTCCACATCACTGACACCATGTTTAGAAAGAGAACTTATAATGTAATTCATAATCGCCTTCTCTATATTTCTCCCCATAATCCTACAACTCATTATAAATGAGTCAATAATTGCAGCACTTTCTTTTTCTACAACAATTACAACACCCGTAAGGCCAGAATCTCCAAACTTATCAGTAACAGAAATACTTAATACACTGCAATTTGGATCTGCAATAAATCCCTTTATTTGCTGTTCTGTATATCTCCTTGTAGTGACATTAAATTGGTTTGTCTTCTGGGTTAATTGCGCAATTCTTGCTACAGAACTAGCGTCATCTTTATCAATCTTAATACTCAATTGCAGAGATTTGAGGTAGCTCTCGATAGATGAAAACCCCTCTTTTGCCTCTTCTCGCTGCGCTTGTTGCTTATACTGCAATGTCTTTGCAGCATCGGCCTTATTACCATCCAAATAAAACCATCTGTTTATCAATCGTATAAATTGAGAAGGATACTCAATTATATTTGAAGGAACCTGAAATGTCAAAACATCAGGAACTTGCTCCCTAATTAAGTTTATCTCAAAAGGAGAGTCATCAACAAAAATAATACTATCTATCCCAATGTTAAGTTCTTTTGCAATTGCCTTTAAATTAGATGCTTTGTCCTGCCAATTTACTTTAGAAATCACAATATTATCATCATGAAGACACATATCCTTGTGGCTATTTATAACATGCATCACATCGTCAGGATTGTTTTTACTGCACAAACCAATAATCACACCTTGATGCGCTAGCCAGACTGCAATCTGTTGAATTTTGTTGTAGTAAAATCCTATTTTTGATGAAATAGACATATCAATACCATCCTCACCATCCTCGCCCAAAATGCCCTTCCATAAGGTATTATCACAATCAAAAATTACAGCTTTTTTAAGTTTCCCATTCACCTTGCAAATAAGAGGTCTTATTGCATTGGAATATTCCATCCAAAACTTAAAAGTATAAAGCGTCTTAGATAGAGTAAATAATTTTAAATCTATTGCTGAATTTAGCCCAACATTCTTAATAATTTCCGATGTATCAACTATATGTAGATTACTATAATTAATTGCAAAAAGGTGCGAATTCAGATTTGATGATATTCCAGAGATACAACTATTAATCAAAGAATTACAATAAATATAGTCTCCATCCAAAGAATTGAACAACACCAAAGGAGCGTTCTTTAGATTTGCAAGAATAAAATCAACATCGTTATTTATTGATTCACAAAATGATTTAATCTCAACGTCAGAAAAATTTTCAATAAATTTTGATTTCTTATCCAGGACTGTGATTAAATCATAGTGAATTATAACCAGATCATAGCCATCACATGTTGCGGAGTCTTGAATAATATTATCATAATCCCCAAAATCCACAGTACAACATATACCTGCTCCATAAAGGTTATACTTAATCGCCTCAGCAAGTTGATTGCATGTAATATTTGTTAAAACTTTAACCTTATACACTTTAGAGTCCTTAAATTTGTCTAAAGAGAGCTGATTAGCCTTAAGTATATCTGTGAATTTAATCTCGTTCATACATTATTAACTTTTTACTTCATCACTTGTCCGCCATTGACTCTTATTACCTCTCCAGACAAGAAATTTGAATCATCGCTAGCCAGAAAACCGATTGCTCCAGCAATGTCCTTAGGAGTAGCCAATCTTCGCATAGGTGTTTGTGCTGCATTAAGAAGCTTTGTCTTGACTGGAATATCAGATGTTAAATCTGTATCCAACATACTTGCTGACACCATATTAACATTCACTCCCATAGGAGCAAGTTCCATAGCCATAGATTTAGTAAATCCCTCCAACGCAGACTTTGCCGTTACATAATGGACCAGATTGTTATTAGGTTTATCGGAAAAGACAGAACCAATAGTAATAATTTTACCGAACTTATTTTTAAGCATATTCGGCAAAATTTTCTCAATTACTTTCAAGTTAATTTTTATATTAATATTAAACTGCCCTTCAAAATCCTTCCAATCAAGGCTTTGCACTTTTATTGGGGGAATTGGCAAAGATGCACAATTAACAAAAAGACTTATCCCTCCTAATCTCCTTTCAACCAAGCTGACCAAATCTTCCACACACTTATCATCGTTTAAATTTGCCTGACATACAATACACTCACATTTATCCCCTATAGCACTGCAAATTTTATCAGCCTTTATTTTATTACTGTTGTAATGAATTGCAATTTTATATCCTAGTTCAGATAATTTAAGACAAGCCGCTTCACCTATACCGCCTGTAGCTCCGAGAACCAAGGCAACTTTATCATGTTTAATTTTCACATTGTCAGCAATGTTTGTAGACTCTTCTTCTATTACTTTGACTTTTGACACACCTCTCGTAATTACATTTCTATTCTGATTTGTAATTTCAACCTTCAATTCTACTATATGCTCTTTATCATTCTTGCCAACGACTTCAGCTCCAATAGTGATTTTATCTCCGACCCTTGCCGGCAACAAAAACTCCAAAGTCTGTGAATACCAAAGCGCTCCATCGCCAGGCAACTTTGTGCCTATTAATGTAGAAATAAAAGATGCTCCTATCATACCATGCGCGACAGGCCTTTTAAAACTGGTTTTTGCAGCAAACTCTTTATCTACATGCAATTTATTATCATCACCAGACAATTCAACAAACTTTTTAATATCATCTTGAGTAATAGTGTGTTGTATTGATTCCTTTTGGCCTAAATAAATTTCTTCGTACCGCATAATTCCAAATATTAGATAATATTAATACTCTGTAATATGTAAAACTTTTAAATTATTAGTTGTTAGGTAAACAGTTGAAAATGACCATCCTGCTCCTATGCTACTCATAAGAAGGCGTTTCTTTCCAGATAGTTTCCCTTCTAACTCAGAAACAATTGTCAGTGGAACAGATGCGCAACTTGTGTTGCCATATTTTTTAATGCAGAAAGGGACTTTTGCAGGATCAAACTTTAATCTCTTGACAATAAAGTCAATCATAAACTTGTTTGCCTGATGCGAAACAAAATAATCAATATCATCAGATGTAATATTTGTTTCATTCATGATATTTTTTACTTGTTTAGGGATAACAGATATAGCATGATTGAAAGTATCCATGCCATCCATGGTAATATCTATATCACGTCTAAAGTTACCCTCTTCTCTCTCTTTATCTTCTAAGCTCTCAGCAGTTAAATTATTTCTAAAACCTCTAGATGGAATTATAACAGAGTGCTCACCAGCTCCATCAGAAGAAAGAATAAACGTTGCTTCTCCAAAGTCTCCCTTTTCAACTATACAAGCCGTCCCGGCATCTCCGTATAACGGGAAATTAACTTTATCTCTGGGGTTAATTAATTTTGACATTGTTTCACCAACACAAAGCAATACTCTGTTAATATTTGGATTAGAGGCGTAAGCAAAAGCAGTAGATAAAGCATATATAAATCCTGAACAAGCTAAACTCAAATCAATACAACCTACTGTGTCTGGCAATCCTAATTTATGTTGCATTACCACTGATGTTGGCGGTGTTATGTAATCATGTGACAATGAAAGGAATAGCAGCATATCTATTGAAGATGGCTCTATATTATTTTCATTCATCAATTGCCGTGCAGCTTTCATACACAAGTCAGAAGCACAAACATCTTCTTCAGCGAACCTCTTTTCTTCAATGCCTATAGTACCTATGAGTTTTGTTAACGCATCCTCAGGCATCAAATTCGTTAAACTGCTATTGTAGAATCTCCTGACTGGGACACATGCAGAAATGGAAGTAATTCCGACACCATTAAATTTCAATGTGGCCATTAAATTTCAATTAAGTTTAATATTTCACAATCAGCAATATTACACAAAGCTGTACCATACAAGAAACCAGCACCTATTGCATTCATAAGAATTAATTCATCTTTTTTAATAATATCCTTATTAACCACCAGGGTTAAAGGGATTGAGCAACCAGATGTATTCCCAAATTTGTAAATCGAATATAAAAACTTGCTTTGATCAATACCAGTTTTCTTTGCTATAGTACTCATCATGAATTTATTTGCCTGATGAAAGGCGCATTTATCAATGTTAGTTTTATCAATTTTTGCAAATTCCAACAACCTTTTTACATCTTTTGGCAAACGAGATATAGCATAACTAAAAACATCCATACCATTCATGTAATTTTGCTCCATATTTCTAACACTTCCGTCATCAAAAGTTTTATACTCTAAGGTTTCATAAGAACTCATATGCCTATATCCCCCACCTTTAGTCATAACAGCCTCAACGAAAGCTCCATCAGAATTCATGGAAAAGAAGCTGTCACCATATTGCTCACCTTTTGAAATGACGGCAGCAATACCAGCATCAGCTAATAACATACCAGTGGACTTATCCTTTTTAGAGATTATCTTTGAAAGAGTATCCCCAACTAATAATAGAACTTTGTTAAAGCCAGGTAAATCAAGAAAAGTGTATGCCATAACTAAGCCATGTAAAAAAGCTGTACATGCAACATTTAAGTCATACACAATAGTATCCTTAGATAGTCCTAATGTGTTTTGCATGGATACGCCCATACCTGGTGTTCTATAGTCTTGTGTCTGAGTAACATAGATAAGCATATTAATATCATCTTTCTTAATTGAAGTGCTATTAAAAATGTTTTCAGCAGCAGCCAAACACAAATCCGATGCACAAGTATTACCATCTGCGAATCTCCTTTCTTCGATTCCTGTTGTTTCAACAAATTTATCCACATGCTCTTTACCAAAATATTGATAAAAATCAGAAGAATGGATGACATTTTTAGGGACACAAGCTGAAATTACTTGCATACCCTTATTACTAAATTTTAATAAACCCATATAAATATTTAAGGCAAAGAATAACCTCCATCAATAACCAAATTAATGCCCGTAACCCAACTAGAAGCATCTGAAAGCAAATAAACAGCGCCGTCAGCAATATCCTGCGGGGTACCAACTCTTTTTAAAGGATACCTGCCATACATAGTTTCCTTTAACTGATCTTCTGAAAATACTGTATTTGAGAGTTTTAAAATGTTAGTAGGAACGAGTCCTGGGCAAATAGTGTTTACCCTTGTACCTTGTGAAGCTAATTCAAAAGCAGCAACTTTTGTATAACCACTCAAAGCCCCCTTAGAAGTAGCATATGCTGCTTCACCGGTATTAGCAGTACATACACCAGATATTGAAGCTATTATAACTATTGAAGACCCTTTTTGCAACTTTTTTTTCTTAAGCAATTGAGAAATTAAAACAATCGGAGCTACTGTATTAATATTCAATATCTCCTCAATAGAGTTCCTGTCAGTAAATTTAACTGCACAAATTTTTGGAATGCCGGCGCAATTGACATACCCATTTAAAGGTGGCATTTCCTCAACCAATTTATCAATTTCTTCCTGTTTAGATAGGTCTGAAATGATTTGTAAATGACTTTGCCCTTCAAGATGATCGAAGGTTTCTTGCAGTCTATCTTTGTTTCTTCCGTTTATTACAACAGACGCCCCCATTTTAGCACATTCAATTGCTATTCCCTGTCCAATCCCAGAGGAAGCTCCTGTAACAAGGATTGTCTTATTATGAAGGGAGAAAGGATTATACATTTGTTACCTACTTCTTTATAATAATATTATACAAATCCTCAATGGTATCTGCAGTCCTCACATCAGAACCAGTAATAGTTTTATCAAACTCTTCATCAACCATCGCAATTATAGATAATGCTGTCAAAGAACCCCATTCGTCTAAATCTTTAAAAACAGTTTTAGGTGTAAATTTCTCGATAGGAGTATCATCAAACTCCTCAGCAAACTTCTGTACAAATTCATTTAATTCCATAATCTACTTTTCTTTATAATTTGTTATTTTATTTTTATATGTTTCAATATCAAGTAATTGCATCACCTTGCATTCAGGATGCATTCTGGCTACAATCTTTGAAAGAGTGTCATCAGTACCGACCTCGTAAAATTCATCAATCCCCTCTGTTACCATATTATTGACCATAGTAGTCCACAAAACAGGATGCGTAATGTGTTCAATTAAATTGTTTTTTAATTCTTCAGGGTTAATATGCGGTAACGCATCAACACACTGATAAACAGGTATCTTGGCTTTACTAAATTTTGTTCCCACAATAATTTTTCCAAGCTCCTCTTTAGCATCATTCATGAAAGGAGAGTGAAAAGATCCCCCAATAGGAAGTGGTACTGCTTTCTTAGCTCCTTCATTTTTAAAGGCTTTACATGCTAATCTTACCCCCTTTCTAGTGCCAGTAATAACTACTTGTCCAGGACCATTATAGTTTGCAAAATAAATAGCCTCCCCTGTCTCATTCCAAATTTCTTTAATTCTTTTTGCAACGTACTCATCAGAAAGGCCAATAATTGCACCCATACCTGTAGGTTGTTTCTCACACGCTTTCTGACCGATAAGGGCCCTATTTAGAACTAAATTCAGCCCATCTTCAAACGTGATTACACCCGCAATAACCAATGCAGCAAACTCTCCAAGAGAATGACCTGCAACAACATCCGGATTTATTTCATGCTGTGACAAAGCCAAAGCAACCTCATACAGAAAAACTGAAGGCTGCGTATTCTTTGTCTCCATGAGTTGTTCCTCCGTACCATGGAACATAACATCTGTTATCCTCCATCCCAATAACCGATCTCCTTTATCAAAAATTTCTTTAGCTTCTGGGAATTGTTCGTATAAATCATGCCCCATACCCGCTTTTTGACAACCCTGACCTGGAAAAATAAATGCTTTCATCATATTTAATGACACACCAATGTAATAAAACGCGTATAAATAATGAACTGGCAAAAAAAGTACTTAACACTCATTTTACCACTTCTAGTAAAGTTAAAAAAATTACCTTAAAATATTCACCAACTGTACGGTGATTAATATATTTCATATTTAGTTTGATCTTATCAGGCATTATATGCTCAACATAAACCCTATCTGGATCTTTTACATAACCCAATATCGTATTTTCGCCAATGTACTCTATTGAAGCATAATCTGTTATACCAGGCCTTACAGAAAGAACTTTCATTTGTTCAGGAGTGTACATTTCAACATATTTACGCACTTCTGGCCTTGGTCCGACAAAACTCATATCGCCTTTTAACACATTAAAAAGTTGAGGCAACTCATCTAGTTTAAATTTTCTTATAAAATATCCTACACCAGTTATTCTAGAATCCCTGCCGCCAACAGTAATAAGACCAGATTTATCGGACCCTATTTTCATTGAACGAAATTTATACAAATTAAAGTCCACACCATCCTTGCCAACACGTGGTTGGACATAGAAACCTCCGCCTTTGCTACCCAAACTAATACAGACGTATATTATTATAAATAAGGGGGATAGAATTATCAGTCCAAGAAAAGAAAATAGTATGTCAAAAAATCTAATCACTTATTTTCCTACAACTTTGTTATAAGCATCAACCACAGTCTTAATTACGAACTGTACCTTTTCATCATCGAGTTGTGGGTATACTGGCAATGAAATTTCATGTGCATAATTTTTATATGCCAGCGGATAATTCTTAATGTCATACCCCATGCCTTTAAACAAACTTAACATCGGCATCGGAATAAAATGAACATTAACGGCAACTTCACTCTTTGCAACCTCGTCTATAATTGCATCCCTTTGAGATTCTGTTATCCCTTTGATTCTAAGGGCATAAACATGATATGAAGTTTCTTTATCATCAACTATAGCAGGAGGAAGAATAGCCCAATCATATTTGCCAAATGCAGTACCATATGTTTCAAAAACACGCTTACGTTCCTTCAACAACTTTGAATATTCTCTAATCTCTGCTAATCCAATTGCAGCATTAACATCAGCCATATTAACTTTCATTCCAAGGCCTGTAATATCGTATTTCCAACCACCAGCCTTACTCTTAGCAAAAGCATCCTTTGATTGACAATTTAAAGACATTTGCCTTAATTCAGAGTAAAGTAAATCATTATCAAATGGTTCTGGCATATTAAAACAGATTGCCCCACCTTCAGCAGTGGTTATATTCTTTACGGCATGCAAAGAAAATATCGCTATATCCGTTTCACATCCAGTATGTTTACCACTTGCATAGGTGGCTCCAAGTGAGTGAGCGGCATCATTCAATACCAAAATACGGCCCAATTTTTCTTGAATTGGAGATGACGGATGGAATAGTCTTATTATCTCATCACTCTTCACTAACGCATTAATAGCATCGTAATTACAAGGGAAACCAGCAATGTCAACTGGGATAATTGCTTTCGTTTTTGAAGTTATTGCCTGACGTATTGCATCTACAGAAATATCAAAATCATCTCCACAGTCAACCATAACAACTTTTGCGCCTGCCCACAATGGAGCAATTGCTGTTGCTGAATAAGTATATGCAGGCACTATTACCTCATCATCAGCTTTAACGCCCAGCCAGCGAAGCATCATTATTGCTCCTGATGTCCAAGAGTTTACACAAAGCACCTGCTTTGCTCCGGAAAGTTTCTTTATTTCTTCTTCAAGTGCTTTTACTTTTGGGCCTGTTGTTATCCAACCAGATCTTAATGAATCAGTTACTTCATTGATAACAGAGTCATCTATGTACGGAGGAGAAAAAGATATTTTCATAGTTAACTAAAAATTATAATCTATTTAAAAAATAATTTAACTCTTTCAATTACCTTATCCTGAATCTCATGCGTCAACTCAGTATGCATCGGCAAAGATAAAACAGAATAGGCAAGCTTCTTTGAAATCGGTAGTGGTTCAGCTTCTCTTGTAATTGGTTTGAATGCATCTTGTTCTTGAAGTGGCAGTGGATAATAAATCATTGATGGAATTCCTGCTTCAGCAAGAAATGCTTTCAATGCATCTCTTTTGCTAACGCCATTTTCTCCAATAACCTCACCGTCAACTATTTTAAGAGTATACTGATGATAGGTAGCAGTTGAATTCTTAATAACTTTTGGAATTATAATTCCTTTAACATCCTTCAGTGCATTGTTATAATATTCAGCAGCAGTTTGTCTTGCAGCAAGATATGAATCAAGATATTTCAATTTAACATCAAGAATGGCAGCTTGAATTGTATCAAGTCTTGAATTACATCCAATTACAAGGTGGTGATATTTAACTTTTTGTCCATGATTAGCAATTATGTGTATCTTCTCTGCTAATTCATCATCATTTGTGTACAATGCTCCGCCATCCCCATAACATCCAAGGTTCTTAGTCGGGAAGAAAGAAGTACAACCTATTGTTCCCATTGTTCCGGTTAATGATTTGTGACCATCTGAAAATGTGTAGACAGTTCCAAATGCCTGAGCATTATCTTCAATTATAAATAAGTGATGCTTGTTGGCAAACTTTAGAATTGGCTCCATATCAGCAGATTGTCCAAACAAGTGTACAGGAACAATTGCTTTTGTTTTTGGAGACAATGCCTTCTCAATATTTTTTAATTCTACGTTAAATGTATCATAATTAACATCAACCATCACGGGTGTAAGGCCAAGCAGACCAATCACCTCAGCCGTAGCTACATAAGTAAATGCTGGTACGATTACTTCATCTCCATGCTTTAAGCCCAATGCCATCAAGGCTATTTGCAAAGCATCTGTTCCATTCGCACAAGTGATTACGTGCTTAACATTTAGATATTTAGCAAGATTACTAGAAAATTCTTTTACTTGAGGCCCATTGATAAAAGCCGTATCATCAATTACTTTTTGTATTGATGTGTTAACTTCTGACTTAATCTTTTCATATTGACCACGCAGGTCAACAATTTGCATTTTATTTGACATAATGACCTATAAAAATTATCCTACCAACCAAATGAATGCTTAGACAACGGCAATTTTGCAAGAGGATGATAATCACCTACTAATCCAATTGGGGTGGAATGTCTAATTTGTGAAACTATATTAATGCAATTCTCAGCTTCGGAGATTCTAAAACCTTTCCCGTTTAAAATATTTTCGTAACTCTTAGTATGTAATTCAGTAAAACCTTTGCTGAACTCAAACTCATCACCATCTATCTTGATAGTCCTAAAAGTTTTCTTTTCTCCTTGAACAGCATTCTCCGGAAGTGTCTCAGCATTAATGCTTAAGAAGTAACGCACTCTTGCTCGTTCTAACTCCAAATACCCTGCAGCTCTATCAAAAGTCATTACATGCACGATACTTTTTTTAACAGGTCCAAAAATCCAAGACAACATATCATAAAAATGAACTCCAATATTTGTTGCAATTCCTCCACTCTTATGATCATCACCTTTCCAAGATGTGTAATACCATTCACCCCTAGATGTAATATATGTTAGATCAACATCATATATTTTATCCTTAGGCCCTTCCTCAACTTTTTTCTTAAGAGCTAAAATTGAATCATGTAATCTCAATTGAAGAATTGTATACGCTTTATGGCCGGTCTCTTTTTCAACTTCCTCCAACGCTTTTAAGTTGCAAGGATTTAAAACAAGAGGTTTCTCACAAATCACATCCATATCATGTTTAAGTCCATAACGGATAAATGCATCGTGGGTGTAATTGGGAGTACAGATGGATAGCATATCTACCTTATCCTTAGTACTTTTTGCTTTGTCAATGTAGCGTTCAAACAATTCCTGTTCTGTGAAAAATGAAGCATCTGGGAACGAACTATCAAGTCTCCCAACCGAATCAAATTTATCATAAGCAACTACAAGATTATTTCCTGTGTCTTTTATTGCCGTCATATGTCTTGGTGCTATATATCCAGCAACGCCAATAAGTGCAAAATTTTTCATATCTTATTAATCAAATATTTTATAGAAAGTCATGTGATCTTTAACCCTTGATAAGTGTAACCTTGGCTTTGACCGATGCTAAAGAACGTTCCCGTTTTAACCCACCTTTCCACATTTTATTTCACAATTTATGCATTATTGTTTCCTTACAGAATGGCACTAATTTTAGAATATATTGTATTTAAAAACTTTAAACAACTTAACATTCAGTATTCTCTATAATGTATCTCCTCGTTTTAGTTTTTCTACCCCTTGCATAACATCTAAAACCAGCTTTTTGGACTCCCCTGATGGATGCACTATTATGTTCCTCTACAATCATGTAACACACCTTATTTTTATACTGCATCTGGATAATATTTAACAAATAAGGATAGTATTCTTTTCCTCTTTCATCAGCCTCTGTCACACATGGTCCAATGTGCACCCCGTCAGCAGACATGAAAGGTAGCACTGGAATCTTTGAGACTACTTCAGCCCTACTAAGTAACTTGTTGTCCTTATACAAAAAATATTCTGTATAAAAACCGCCGAATAACGTATATGTCCTCCACAAAAAGCTATGTAAACTCTTTGTTAATCTGGGAACACGAGTCTTCACACATAAACAACTCGCATCAACCTTCAATTCCCGTTTAGGAGCACCATTTTTGAAAAAAAGATACACTATTAAATATTATCAAACATATAAATACAGAAGCCTTTTGCCAAATATTTTTTATAAGTATGTCAACACCCAACTCACTCCGACAATACGCTTGTAAACAAACAAATTCATAACTAATTGTCAAACACACATAAACATAATTAAATATAACAAATATCGCTCTCCATTAAAGTAAATTGCTGACAATCAATAGTTTTTTCTCCTAATTGATTCCAATCTGAGAATCGAACTTATAGAATTAGATGGGACTATATTTCTAAATGGATAAATAATGCTCACCATAACCTTCAGCCACCAAACATATCGGACTTGTAACTTACAAAATGCCTTCCTGAAATTGAACATATGCTCTAAAAAAGGTTGAACATTAGAATATTCTGTTATAGATCTTGCTCCATCTGACACATATTTTAGCCCCATTACCTCTAGGTAATAACGATTTTCTGCGTAAAGTAATCCATAAATTGGATAATACCATCTCAAATACTCCGGTAATACCTTAAAAGTTTCATAATCACAAATCCCATCGTGAATACGGTTTATAGAAAATCCTACCATTTTATCATTTTTTTTATCATAAATAGCCCAAAAATCATAATTTGAACCACAAGAGTCAATTCTCCTTATAAAATCATCTTTTGTCGGTAGATCTGATTTAATTTTATAACTACAAAAAGCACTTTTTATGATGTCATATGGATTACCGTGCATAAAATTTTGTTTGGAAACAATTTTTATGGATAAAGTATTATTGGCTCTTTTTATTTTATTACGCGTTCTAGAAGTTAACTCACTCATGCCAGAATACTTGTCCTTTATGACAAACCAAAAAGAAGTATCTTCACCACAATCAAAATCATAAGTATTACGTACTATAAAGCCTCCTAGAGAAAGTAAATACTTCATATCTCTATCAGATAACTTTTTTGACAAATGCGGAGCAACAGAAGACAGCCATATATTTTTATATAACACATAGCGGCTTAGTATACTCATAATATTGTAAACATTTTCAAGAGTGACCAACACCTAACAACCGTAAGATAAATTACAAGAACAACCTTATGACTTCAAATGCTTCTGCGTACTCGCATCCTCCTTGTAAACCGTGAACCTGTGCCAAAGATCTAATCACGCTCGGATCAGAGTACTTGCGATTCACTTGCGATTTGTACTCTGAAATAGCATTAATCTTTGCCTCAATGTCAAAAACTTCTAAACAACAAAAACATTGTGTATCAAAGTGTATCAGATTCCACCCTAACTCATAACCCAATAAAGTAGTATTCTTAAAAGCTCTAATCCCCTCTCTACTAATTATTTCATGATCTTGGTGTATATCGTTTATACTTGGTACCATAACTAAATCGAACGGCCCTCTTTCTTTTTTCACTTTAACAATATCTTCAAGAATATCCTGTCTTACGTAACTAAATTTTCTTACTTTGTAACGAAAGATTAGCACATTCTTTTCTTTAATTCCCAATTTCGCCGCTGATAACATTACCTCTTTGCCAAGTACATCTTTTGGAAAACCCTGCGGTACAGATTCTTCACATATAGAAAAGGCAACATATGTTACATCGCTTCCTTGGCGTATTAACTTATGCACTGTCGCTCCGGCTCCAAATTCCACATCATCAGTATGAGGTGATAACACTAAAACATTTTTAAAATTGAAATTCATATTATTTCTTAACTAATAGTTTCCCTGGGTTACCGACAATGACCGTGTCATTGTCAACATCATGAATTATAACTGCGCCCATCCCCAATAATGCATCATCTCCTATTTTTAGTTGTTGCTTAATAGACACATTTGGGGAAATCCAACAGCGCTTACCTATATGCACCCCACCGCCTATCATAGCATGTGCAATCACCAAAGAACATTCATCAATGTGCACGTTGTGTGCTATATGTACCAGGTTATCAATTTTGGCATTATCCGCGATATGAGTATCCTCAAGAGTTGCTATATCAATAGCTGTATTCGCACCTATATAAACACCATTGCCAATTATCACTTTACCCAAATGAGGAAAGTGTACAGGTATGCCATTTTCATCATTCTCAAAACCAAATCCAGCTTGCCCTATTACTACACCTGATTTGATATAACAGTCTTTGCCAATAATAGTATCATCCATTACAACTGTATTTGGAAAGATCTTTGTTCTATCACCAATTGACACATTTTCACCTATATAGCAATTAGCGCCAACAAAAACATCCTCACCAATTTTTGCTGTAGTACAAATTACTGCAGAAGGGTGAATACCAATATGATCCTCTTTATTCACAAAAAAATTACTCAGTACTCTAATAAAATCCAATCGTGGATCTTTTGAGATGATGTATGAACAATTTACTTTATCACAATAATCCGACAAAACAATGGCTAAGAACTTAAAACCACATGTGTTTAATTTTTCCAAATATTCATCAGAAAATTTTTTGACAAAAATTATTGAATTTTCTTTTATATTATATAAAGTCGCGTATCTGTTTACCTCTATATCCTCACCGTGTAAGTCAAGATGCAATAAACTCGCGATTTCAGAACTTTTCATAATAACTCCTAATTAAAATTATCAATTAAACGTATCTAAAAATTTTTTCGCCAGTATACCATATTCAAGATTACACAATGCATATCTTTTTCCTCTTTCTCCCATAATTCTTCTCTCATCTGGTGTCATATTTGCAATTTTCAAAATAGCTTCAGCCGTTGCATTAGAATTTTCAGCTTCTACTGTTATTCCACACATAATACGTTCAACTAAGGAATTCGGTTCATCTATAGCCTGAACTATTGGCTTTGAAGAGAGCATATAATCTAGCAACTTATTTGGAGAAGTTCCATATTTGTGCAGAACAGAATGAATACCGCCCATATAAGCAATTCCAAAATGTGAGTCCAAGGCTGGAATTAAACTCTTGTCTACACTTGGAAGAAAAAAAACATTTTTCAAATTGTCATTCACAACAAGTTCTTTAAGCATGTGTTCTTCAGGACCTTTCCCGACTAATACAAACGCTACTTGATCATAATCTCTTAAATCTTTAGCGGCTGCAATTAAAGTTTTTAACGCCCCAGAAGCCGCAAAGCCACCAGCAAATCCAACGACTATTTTGCCCTCATTCTTTAATCTACCAAATAATTCCACATGTTTAGAAGGCAAATGCATTGATAATTTATCATTCGTCCATTCTTCCATGTTAAAGCCATTAGGCACACATGCAAATTTTCCTTTTTCAAGTCCATGCTCCCTAAAATGAGATTCAGAATTCCACAAAAGAGAAACTAATTTATTACAGCACTTACATGCCTTATTTTCAGCCATCTGCATAATAATTATAAAAGGATGCCATTTCGGATATCCCCCTATAACCATTGGCGATAGCGGCCAAATATCATGCACTTCATAGCACAATTTTGCCCTTGTCCTTTTGGCAATGCTTTTCGCAGGATAAATATCAAGTGGATATGTTGAAGATGCTATAACAACATCTGGGATTATCTCATTAGATAACTTTTTAGAAAAATATTTTAACTTTACCACAAAGGATAAGATATTAATAATTCTTCGCACTGAAGAATTATATGTTGGGACTTTGATCCATATGTATTTAATCCCGTCAACAATCTCAACCTGCAATGATTTTTCAACAGTAGGTTCCTGCAATCTAAGATGAGAATATGAAGCACATATAATCGTCACATTATGCCCCATTTTGACCCATTCTCTAGCCATATAGTATGGACGAAATTCCATTCCGTACTTCGGAGAACCAGCATAATGATTAATTAATAAGATGTTCATACATTAACAGTTATATTACTGATTTCGTAAATAGCACTATAATTCCCCTATACTCAAAATATTACAATGGCTTGGTAAGTGCAATATAGCAGAACAATATGATAAACCAGCTCCTATAGCATTTAATAATAATCTGTCATTACTAGATAAAAGTTCTCTTTTATCTGCAAAAGTTAAAGGGATTGAACAGCCGCTGGTATTCCCAAATTTCGAAATACTGTAAAGAACCTTATTCGGATCCAACCTAACTTTTTTAGCTATTATATCCATCATAAATTGATTGGATTGGTGAAAGATGAACTTGTCAATATCTTTAATATCCAAATCACATGCTTCTAATAATTTTTTAATATTTTTCGGTAAAGCAGAGATAGCAAAACTAAAAACATCCATACCGTTCATCATTGCCTGTTCTCCGTTTCTCATGCTACCATCCTCATAGGTTTTACACTTTAGGCCCTCAACTGAAGACATGTGTCTATATCCGCCGTATAGAATATGCGTTGCATCGAAGTTGCTGCCGTCTGTTTCCAATGCAAACACTGAATCACCGCAAGTACTGTCTTTGGTAATAAGAGTGGCACTGCCAGCATCACCAAGCAACAAAGCTGTTCCCCTATCAGTTTTAGAGACAATTTTGGACATAGTCTCGCCTAATAGAAATAGCACATTATTAATGTCTGGCCGGCTGACTAAAGCATAGCACATTGCCAAACCATATATGTAGCCAGAGCAGGCAAGGTTCATGTCAAAAGCCATAGTATCCTTGCTCAAGTGTAACCTGTCTTGCAATAAGATAGACGTTGCAGGGACCCTATAATCAGGAGTTTGACTCAAAAACACCAAAGCATCTATTTTATTCCTATCAATGCCCATGTCCTCTATCAACCTATTTGCAGCATGTTCGCATAAATCAGACGAACACATACCATCTGGAGCAATTCTCCTTTCTACAATACCTGTTTTTTTAATAAACTCCTCAAGTTCAGACTTTTTAAAAAATCCAACCTGATCAATATTCTTGACAGCATTGTGTGGAACAGATACGCTTAATCCTTTTATTCCAACATTATTGAACCTAATTATTCCCATAACTATAAAACAATATAACCCCCATCTACAGGCAAATTCACACCTGTTACCCATGTTGACGCATCAGATAATAAATAAATCGCCGCGTAGGCTATGTCTTCCGGTTTCCCGAACCGCCTTAGAGGGTACTTATTAATATTTTTCTCAATATCAGCTATATTAAACATTCCAGTCGCCATATTTAAAATTGCAGTTCTAACTAGTCCAGGACATATTGTATTAACCCTAATCCATTTAGGGGCTAGATCGATAACAGCACCTTTAACAAAACCAGCTATTGCACCCTTACTTGCAGCATAAGAAGCTCCGCCCATTTCAGCAACATATATTCCAGAGCCTGAAGCAATAAATACGATGGACCCTCCCTTAATAATTTTTTTATTCTTTACCAAAGATGTCATCAACAGTACAGGTCCCATAGTATTAACATTAATTATCTCCGTAAGATTACGCCTATTGATGTGTGGTACAGTAAATAATTGTGGCATGCCAGCACTGTTAACATAACCATTTAGCACCGGACAATATTCTACCACCCTCTCAATATCTTCATCCTTTGAAAGATCTGCAATAATCATCTTATGGCCAGCACCCTCCAAATTTTCATATGTTTCCTTTAGCCGCTCCTCATTTCTTGCAGTAATAACTAACTTTGCACCAATCTTAGCGCATTCAAGTGCAATGCCCCTTCCTATACCAGAAGAAGCACCTGTAACTAAAATTGTCTTATTTTCAAGTGAAAAAGGATTCGCCATCTCCTATTTAGATTGAATAAGGTTATATAAGTCCTCAATTGTACTAGCAGACCTTATGTCAGCACCAGTAATCCTTTTGTCAAACTCTTCATCAACCATAGCAATAATAGATAGTGCGACCAATGAGCCCCACTCATCTAAATCTTTAAATACAGTTGTTGTCGTAAAATTTTCAATAGGAGTATCATCAAATTCTTCTCCAAACTTCTTTACAAATTCGTTAAGTGTCATAATCCGTTTTTTTTTGAGAGTTAATATTTCTTTTTTTGTGTAATTCATCCAAATAGGCTAGCTTTTCGTTGTTGTATCCTTGCATATTCCAAATAGTTGTAATATTTTACATCCTTAGCACAATCCTTTACCCATTCCTTTTCGTTGGCGGCTTTGCCATGGAAACATAAACGCTTTCATATACTCGTAATATTATTGATCGTTGGTAATCATTTTTTAAATTTCATCAATAAAGACATAATAGGAGAGTAAACGGTCACTGTATCAATCATTTCTCCACCAAAACCTTTCTTAAACAGACCTATTTTATATTTTTCGGGCTCTTCTATATTTTCAGAAACACCAGAAAAATCATACAGCAATAATCCCTCGTCTTTGAAAAATTCCAAGTCTTTGAAATGCAAAAACCTATTAGAAATTCCTATCTGTTTACACATTCCGATATTACTAAATCTAGAAGAAGCAGAATAAAGTAGAAATGCTTTTTTTCTCATTTTATCAATAATCGTAGCATGCATGCTCAATATATCGTTTCCTAATCGCGCCAGTGACAAAATTATATCTTGATACTTAGTAATGTCCTTTTGAGATATTTTATCTAAACCTTTTTGTTGAGCAAAAGAATTATAAAAAGAGACAAAATATTTTGTATCCTTTGTAGTCTCAAAAATATAGTTATCGCGAATAGCGCGCCTTATCTCATTCCTTGTGTTACTTTTCATTGCACTAAGAATATTGTCCATTGAAGATTCTAAATTTACAATAGATGTTCTTCTTTTTTGTACTTTAAAAAACTTAGGAGGCACCCCTAAAAAGTCTGAATAGCAGGCTAATCTAAAATTATCAACTAACAACACATTATGCGCGCCTACGCATAGATGGTATAAATTGTGATACGAATAAACATTAATCATGTCAAATAAATATCATTCCCCCTTATAGTTCGAAAGGGAAAAACATAACAAACTCATCATCAAAAAGCCACCAGTTAAAATTGAAGAGAACAATGTCCCAGAAATAAATGTAATTGCAACAAGAATACTTGAACATATAACAACACTAGAATTAAGATAGGCCGTACAAATATCCCATACTCTCATAACAAAAATCCACAACAATGGATAAACCACTAACGAGCCAAAACCAAATTGAGCATAGTCATCCCCAATTATGCCAGTATTTAGATTGGCACCTTCATTCGGCGAAAAAATAGTGCCCATAAACCTTGGCAATGTCATACCGTATGGATTAGAGACTCCCACCCACCTCAATATACTATCACGCCAATACATTAAATCATGTTGAGAAAAGAAATCATAGTATTGACTACTTATTAAGGGTGGCATAAAAAACATCCGCCGATAAATATAATTTGAGACAACAGAGTCTCCGACTAATTTATACTCTACTAGGCAAAAAAAAGTCAAGAGAAGTAAAAATGGCAATAACATCTTAGAGTAACCGTCTCTATAAAAAAGGCCGAAAATAAATGCAAGGAACAAGGCAAAGAAATCAGATTTAAGAGCTCCAAATGAAAAGTTCATAAGTTGCAACAAGGTCAATATCGTCACTAAAAGCCATTTCCTCTTGGTTAAGAAGAAAGTTATTAGGATGAGCGTAATACATGACGCCGTAGGTTTAATGTAGCCAATTATAGTAGGCAAATTAAGACTCCTAACTTTCAACCTATTTTCATAAATATCATTTAAGTCAAATTTTACGCTAAATCCATTGTAGTAGATAGTGGACAAAAAATTTGCTACTATGATAGTTACACTCAAAACATAAATAAAAGACCTAAAATCCTTACTGATTTTCCGATTATGCACAGGTTTGTGAAGAACGAAATAGTTGTATAACAACAACAAGATAAACCAATATAAAAATGTAAAAAAAACAAAGTCGGGGTCAAAATCACTAAATGAACATACTGTTGTAAAGGGTATAAAAAACATCAAATTAAATACTAGCATCATCAATGATGACCCAGAACAAACCTTAACATAATCGTATGAAGTATATCCAATGAATAAGGCCCAGATAAATGTAATTGCATACAAAAACTCATTAAAATCGTTTACAAATCCCTCATATGCCCAAGCATCAGTGACATAAACATATACAATATCTAGCAAGACTTTATATAACAAAAACATCACTAGAAATAGCGTTTTCGAATTTTTAAATTGAATATGCTTGGCATCCATTACAACTACAATATCTCATTAACAAATATGAAAAAATGAAAAAAGTTAAACATTAAACCAGGAATCGTCAATCGGTAATCGAAATATGATACATCGAATTAATCTCTGCTATTTCATGTTTAAAAATTGAATCTTTATTGACATCGTATTCCCCAATCCCCTTTCTGATTACGTCTTTCCAAGGTTTATTATTTAAGACATTGCATATCATCTTAAAAATAATAACCCATATTTTAACTAAAAAGAATAATAAAACAGCATGTTTTTTACGAGGAATTAGTAAATTACAGTATATACAAAGTGGATTATCACAAGTGATAAAGCCTCTATTGTTTTTTAGAGCATTAAACGCAATCCTATATGAATCTCGTTGATTAGATAAAACTGCTAAAGATTGCCCAAATTTTCCAATCTTCATAATACCAGCTTCATAATACATATGATATAACTTTTCAGCTGCTATTGATCCACCACATGAACCAGGATCTTTTCTTTTAAATTTCTTCATCTCCCCTTTATTATCCACATAATATACTTGAGAAAAACCATGTAAAAAATTTTTCTTAGCAAGGTGTAATACGTCTTCAACGTAATGAGTTGTAGGAAAATCAGGACTTGAACCAACACAACCAAAAATTAAAGTTTTAGCATTCAGTTCTAACATTTTCTTAAAAGGTTCGTATGCTAAACTTTTTGGAGTGTGATCAAAAAGAATATACTCAGCCTTCGGACCTATTGCAACATAAGAACTTGTAGGATGTGTGCTCCTAACGCAATCTTTCCTTTTCAAAAAAAGGTATGGTATTGTGCCACAGTAAGATTTAGATTCTTTAGTGAAACAATTATTTTTACTTACCTTCCAAAAAGGGAAAGATTTGGTGTATGCAGCTGTCACGATCGTACCTGAATTGCCTACCGCTTCAAGTAAAACATCTATAAAATAATGGCTTAATTTTCCTTCTATATTTTTGGGTTCAGCAACATGGCCCAAATCTCCTTTTATATATAAAACATCTCCTTCCTTTACTCCAAAATTTTTAAGATCATTAACTAAACTGTCACGCGTTACCACTTTTTTGTCAACCATATAAATTAATATTTTTATAAATCGGAATATGATACGGTACTACTATACTTGACAAACAAATTATATCCAGTAGTTGCATCCACAATTCTTCCCTCTCTGTAAATAGGGTGGCACATAAGTTCAGTAAAACTATCTTTTTTGTAATCAGACGGGCATGCCAAATGAGTAGTAAAAGCATCAAAATATCGCGTAGTCTTAATTTTATTAAAGTGTAAAACTCCAACATACATCTTCTTGTAAGCGTAATACAAAAAATTAGAATTAGAAGTTCTTGGAATTCTTACTCTATTAATGTGATATTTTTTTAAAATTTTTAGTATGGACAGCAAAACGAAAAATTCAGTGTGAACATGATGATGAGAATCCACATGAGTTGGAACGATCCCAGCCTTTAGCAACTTAAGAAGTTGCGTCTCAAATTCTATTGAAATTGCACTAATCTCCTTACAACTCAAAATTAATGCTAAATTACGCTTATAGATAAAATTCCCACTTGAATCACAAAAACGCTTACACCTTTTTATAGGTTCAGACAATGGCATTCCTTGCGTAATATTGAAATGGAAACCCACTTTATTTTTTAAGTCACGTTCCACGATATACCCTACGGCATCTTCAAAAGAGTCCATATTTGTCATCACTGAAGCAGAAGAAATAATACCACTATCAAAACAACTTACAATTGCCTCGTTTACACCCTTTGAAAATCCGAAGTCATCAGCATTTATTATAATCATATATTACGCTTGCATAAAGTTGCAAATATTTCCTCGCAACATTTTTCCATGAAAAACTATCAAAATCCACATCTAATATATTGCCAGATAACTTACTATAATTTTTTATCACATATTCTACAGACTGTGCTATCTCCTTTACATCATAAGAATTTGCACTACTCCCAATAAAACCATCAGGGAATGTGCCATCAATGCCCTGCCCTTTTGAAAAAATAATTGGAAGCCCTTGCGACAATGATTCAATATAAACTAAGCCAAAGGTTTCAACTATAGACGGCATCAAAAAAATATCATAATCCTTGAAAACATTCACCAATTCACATGCAGACATTTTAGGAAGCACTTCCACCCAATTATGCTTTCTAGAAAAATTAAGCACTCTATTCATATATATTTTATCTGTACTACCATAGCCTTTGCCTATTACTGTAAATGTTATTTCATAGCCTTTTGATCTTAGATAAAAGATAGCCTTGCAACTTCTCAAAATATTTTTTATCCTCAAAAGCCCACCCACATACACAACTTTAACTGGATTATGCAAAGACCTTCTGCCAATATTCCTATTATTTAGATAAAGGTCAGAAATACCATTTTGGATAACCATAGATTTTAATTTATAACGAAAATCATCTCCCAATAAATTAAGAGTTTTTAAGCGATATGCAGTAGAAATAAAAATGATTCTTTCAGCGTTAATTAATATCTTTTTAAAGTAGTTTCTGTAATAAAAAAAATGTTTATAGTAATGATTAATATCAGTGTTCCTAACGCACACAACATATGGAATATTAAATTCCTTTTTCAATTCATAAGCCAAAGCCCCATCAAGACACCATGTCGACGCGTATACAATATCAAATTTATTGGTACAGCTATTGCTCTTAACATACCTTTTTAAATCCCCATATAAATATTTTATTTTTTTTGCGTACAGAACAATATGATATAGTTTCATTATTGGGCTATATATAACTTTCGAGTCATTAATTTGAAAATTAAAATTTACATTTGATGCCCTACTTTTACTGAAATAATTTAATGGGACATAAACCATCTGCTTTAATCCAAGCTTATCAAAATGCGAAAATAAGTTGTAATATATGGGTGATGCTCCAAAATTATTGGTAATCTCAAGGACATTCAAATTTGTATCATTAGATATGCTCATACTCGCACTCCTTTTGAATATTTATAAAGCAGTAATAATAAATAGATATATGCAGACAAGCGACCCAAACAAAAATATACTAAAGTCAATATCATGCTTTTTGAAAAAATACAACCAAAAAGTATTGTTACTATCGTAATGAAAGTATAATATACTTGCCACACAAAATTTTGTCTTAGCTTATTTGTAATCAACAATACGCCCGAAAGCGACATTGCCACAAAATCAACAGCAGTCATTGGCAACAAAATTTGAGCGTAAACACCAGATGTCCTCCACTGCTGGCCCAACACAAACTCAAAAATTAATGGCAAAAAATATATAACCAACAAAGAACCACCTATAGCAACAAAACTTAATATTTTAAAAACCTTTATGTAGAGTTTCTCAAAATGACCAACTTTAATATAAATTTCATTTGCCTTCTGTCTAAAAACATCTCTAACCGAGTTGCTTATTATACTTATTGGAATACTCAAAACTGAGGTTGTCATACCAAAAAAGCCAACCTCTTTACTACTGAAGTAGGCGCCAAGCAACAGTATCGGGACTGAAGCTCCAAATACGTTAAGGAGTTGGGCTGTCATTATAAATTTGGGGAAATCTATATACTTCTTTGCAACAAATTTTAAATTTGCATAAGACACTCCTCGAAATGCATCTTTATCCTTAACAATTACCCTAATAAAACATCCAACTGCACTCACAAATCTTCCTATAGTGTCACCTATAACAAGACCGATGTTTTTAATGGCAGTAAAGCCAAAAAGCAATTTTCCAAAAGTAACAGCAGCAGAATTGGTTATTTTGTTAGAGGCAAGACCCTTATAATAAGTTTTTCTAACACACCACTCGCTATAGCAGTTGAAGCAATTAATAAAAAAAGCAGAAACAGGGCATAACAACACCAAGTACCCGATATGAGCATTACCACATATTCTACCAATTGACACTCTAAAGAACATAAAGGGGACTAATAACACAGAAAGGAAAAAGAAACTTAAAGCCAAAGATAACAAAACAACGCTTGCTGCTTCTCTATCACTATCAGCAATCAAAACCGCAGATTCATAATTGCCAGTCGAAATAGCCACTAAGATATTGACAATTGAAGTTATAGAAGTTAAAAGACCAAACTGCTCTGGAGTATAAATCCTTCCAAGTATTGGATATATAATGAGAGGAAGAAATTGAGCTATTGTAGTACCGACAGTAAGAATGACAGTATTTCTTGCAAACTTACTTTTAGTTGCACTCTTAAAAAATGACTTTAGCTCATCAACCATCATAAACTAACAGATCATCCATTTAAAGGATTTCAATGTTTTCCTTTACCTTTAGCCCTTTCGTAACGTTCTTAGTATCAAAAATCACCTTCGCATTTTTCTGCACAAACTCATAATCAACCTTGGTATGAGCTGTGGTGATAACAACCAAATCCGACCCCTTAATCAGCTGCGCAGTCAAAGCCTTCTCCCCTTTCTTGGCATTTCCTTTATGCTTATACTCAGGAACATACGGATCATAATACACAACCTTGGAACCTACCTTCTCAAACTCTTCAATCACTCTAATAGCGGGACTCTCACGATAGTCATCTATGTCCTGCTTGTAAGCAACGCCCAGCATATTCATATTGTGGTAAAGCATTGCCATCTCATTAATCAAACCAATATTGATATTCCTATAAGTATTCTCCAGAATCTTGTCCATCTCAGCGACAGCCGGACTGCTGACGCGATAAACTTTCCCCTCTAGAACTGCCTCATACATAGCAGCTATCACCTCCTGCGCATCTTGTCCGATTGCCCCTACAACCTTTGGAGTATTCTTTGTTTTATAAATTAAATTACCCGGGTCAACGCGCTCCGGCAAGAATCCCAGGTAAAAATTTTTTCCGCATTTAAGACCGACCTTTTCAAAAAGAGGTTTTTAAGTTTGGTCCGCTGCATCCTCATCATCCTGCATCTCTTTCTTAACATACCTTGCCCCAAGTAGATATAAAATTATCAGAATACCGCCAGCAAGACCTCCCGTAACCGTTCCTTTTATTTTACTAAGTTTCTGTTTTTTCAGCGGTAATTGAGGAGTGTCTATTATCTGCACAAGAGGTATTTCCCTTGCCATATCCAGTTTTAACGTTTCTAAATTTTTAAGAACCTCCGCATATACCGTTCCGTACAATTGGGCATCAGTCTGCTGTTTGATCTTTGGAACCGCAACGTACTGCATTGCCATATTCATGTTCACCTGTGATACCGCCGCCCCTCTATATAATGCGGCATCGTAGAGCCGTTTTACAGAATCGGCAGTATGCTGCATCATTGAGATATTAGCCCTGCTTTGTGCCGTCTTGGTCTCTCTGTAAAAGCGGTATGTCTGGTCCATCAGATTTTCAACAAACAATTTTGCAAAGAGTTCATCCCCACTGGTAAAATCCACATTCACAATGCCACTGTTCTTGTTTATCTTGGCCACAGAAAGGGCTCCGGATTTACTCATAGTATTGCATATCAAATTAATCACGCTGTCTTGTACCCTCGATAGTGACCGTGTCTGTTGCCCTATAGGAAAGGAGAGTCCTCTCAACTCTTTTTTCTTTGAACGCTCCCAACCTTTGCGCATCTTTGTAACTGATATGTAAGCCTCTATGAGGTTCTCCCTTCTTCCACCATAGTTTACGGGAGTCAAAAGAGCTTGTTGAACTGCTCGTTGAGACTTTATTATCTCAAGAAGATTATCTCCGCTAAAAGCATTTGCACTTCCTCCCCCTATCTCATATCCAAATGAAGAAGCCAAACTCGCCAGACCTGATGCACCGGTTCCTTTCTCCATAAGGGCAAAAGAGAGGTGCGCTGTATACTTTGGCTTTGATATTAAGGAAACCGTCAAACCTATTGCCGCTCCTACAAGTCCGAATATGACTATTACCACCCACTTGGTCAATAAATACTTCCACCACTCTCTGGCTATGCGGACCATGTCCTTTAAAGACAACTCGGTACTCTCAGTTCCTTCAAAGTTTTCTTTTTCCAAATCTTTATTCTCCATAGCCGTTTACTTAAATGCCGATATTATTAAGGCTGCCGCAGTTATGATGGCAGACATCATGGAAATAGTCTCTGCCGTTGTCATCTTGCTTTTGACCTCCATTGGTTTCTCCGGCACTATTATCTTGGAACCCGGTGTAACTCTCGGATAATTCCTTATCCAGAAGACCCTTCTTACGCTTTTAACCGTACCGTTTGCATATAGTACAAACGCATGGTTTTTATTGGCCCTGTCTGAAAATCCTCCGGCCCTGTTAACATAACCTTTCAACGTCATTCCGCCCTTGTATCTCACGTACGTAGGAAACAACACGGAACCCATAACTCTTACGGTCTGGAGCTTTCGCGGAACGTATATTTCATCCCCGTCCTCTAAATACAGATCATTTTCACTCCCAGGATTAGCAATTATTTTCCCCAAATCTATGCCTACCAAGCTCTCGTTATCAGAAAGGTTTTTCATCACATCCGAACCCGCAACTTCCCTTCTTACAGAGTCTGCTTTTGCGTAATTTTCTATAGCGTTCTCTCCTGTTCCCAAAGTTGCAGCATCTAATTTTTCACCATTTTTGGAAGCAATTTCTTTCTTAATATTCTCAGTTGCAATATCATTCAATTTGCGCTCCATGCCTTTAGCGCTCTCTTTGCGTATCAGATATGCTCCGTCGGGATATGCATATTCCGTAAAACCTCCCGCCCTACGTATAAGGCTGGATATCCTCTCCGTCTTTCCGGTTATGCTGTAATCACCTGGATTCACAACCTCACCTCCTATCTTTGCAACCCTTATAGGTTCATAACCTGATATCTCCCTCACAATAACCTGATCCCCGCTTTCCAGAGTAATATCTCTGCTGTTGTCATTTATATTCAGATTTTTATCCATGGCAATTTTGAATACCATGCTTTTTTCCGGGGAAGTAAATAATTTTATGGGATCTTTTATTATCCTAACAAGTTCTATGGAATCCGTAGAGGCCTGTTCTGTAAAACCGTGCGCCATGGAAATAAGATCTTTAACCGTCATCTTATCAACTAGTTTGTAGTTTCCCGGAGTAAGCACGGCACCCCATACCCCCACAATTTTATTCTCCGTAAAATCCTTTAAGTACTCCACTCTTACGGAATCATCCTTCCTCAGTGATATATCTTTGTCCACGCCGGACATCACCTTCCCTATGTTAAACCCTATCATCTCCGGAACGTCATTGGCTCTCTGCCGGATTATGTATGCAATTCCAAGGTAGGCGTCATCCCGCAATCCATCCGCTTTTTTTATCAATCCCGCTACCGTAGAACAGGAATCTGTGGAGTAGACGCCAGGTCTGTACACCGCTCCCAAAAGGGTAACCTTGTTGTTGTATTTATCATAAATTCCGGACACATTTACACTGTCCCCTGATTCCAACTTGAAAGAGTTCATCATCTCTCCGGTTACATCCGCCACGGTTTTTTCCTTGCCCTTCAGTCTTATAACGGTTATCGCAGATGTGTTGGCGATATCGGTAAAACCTCCCGCATAATTTATCAGGTCGGACATAGTCTCACCGGAAAGAGTTTCAAAAATTCCCTGCCTCTTAACGGCTCCGGATATTTTTACTCTGGTTCTGTAGGGTTCAACTTTTATTATGTCCTCATCACACAATTGAACATTGTTCTTAAGCGACCCTTTCATCAGATAATCGTATACGTCTATATCCGCTACAACCTTGCCCCTTCTTATCACTTTGATGTCTCTCATAGAACCGTTCTCGCCAGGTCCTCCGCAAGCATAAAGGGCATTAAACGCGGTGGCAAGAGAAGGCAGAGTGTAAGTTCCGGGCTTATAAGCCTCACCTATCACCGTAACACGTATGCTCCTTATGCTGCCAAGAGATACGTTGACTTTTGTTCCTCCCCCTATACCGGTGTAAACGGCTGATAATCTATTCCGTATTATCTTAGAGGCCTCGGAAATGGCTATGCCTCCAACTTTGATAGGGCCTATGTTTGGGATTCTTATGAAACCCTCCGTATTCACCTTAAGTCTGTAATTGGCTTCATATAAGCCGCTTATATCTACGATTATTTCATCATAAGTACCCAGTACGTAATACGGCGGGGTTGGTATATTAAGGTTGGGCTCAAAGGTAAGATTCTGCTTTCCAAACAGATAACTTCCAAAAACTCCATTAACGGATGATGCACCCCCAACCTGTGACGCTTGACTTGCCGTTTCCTGAGAAACCGTGCGTTCTTTAACTGCGTTTCTGACCGCGGCCGTGTCTGCGGCCGTTGCCTTCCCGGTTGCCATATATTGTTTGTACGCCTCAACCTGATCTGGGGATAATTTGCTCAAATCCACGTTGTTTTGTGCGGCTATGTTAGCTGCGGCAAAGAGCAGCGGCGCCAGAAAAATGAATATTCTTTTAATTTTCATCCTTTAATTTTTATCCGTTTGTATGCCTGTTTGTTTACCAGTTTCACCTGTTTTACTTGCTTCACAAAACTTCAATATTTCCCCTCTCCTTCAACCCTTTGGTAACGTTTTTGGTATCGAAAATTGCCTTTGCGTTCTTCTGAACAAAAGCATAATCGATTTTGGTATGAGCCGCTGTGATAACTACCAAATCTGCATTTTTTATAAGTTCTGCCGTCAAAGCTTTCTCGCCAATTTTTACACTTTCCTTATGTCTGTACTGTGGAACGTAAGGATCGTAATAAGTCACCTCAGAGCCGACTTTTTCAAATTCCTCTATCACTCTGATGGCTGGACTCTCTCTGTAATCATCAATATCCTGTTTATACGCCACGCCGAGCACAAGAATTTTTGCCCCATTGAGAGCTTTGCGGTACTTGTTGAGAACGGCACCGGCACGCTCAACGCAATATTCCGGCATCCTGTCATTTATCATCATAGAAGACTCTATCATGGAAGTATGAAAACCATACTCGCGCGCCTTCCAGCTCAGGTAGTATGGATCCAGCGGAATGCAGTGGCCGCCAAGTCCGGGGCCGGGATAGAACGGTGTAAAACCAAAAGGTTTTGTCTTTGCCGCCTCTATCACTTCCCACAGGTTAATGTTCATCTTATGGCAAAGCATCGCCATTTCATTTATTAAACCTATGTTGATATTTCTGTAAGTGTTCTCCAATATTTTATCCATCTCAGCGACAGCAGGACTGCTTACTCTGTATACCTTTCCATCCAGAACAGCCTCATACATAGCAGCTATCACCTCTTGCGCATCTTTACCTATTGCTCCTACTACTTTTGGAGTATTCTTTGTTTTGTAGATCAAATTACCCGGATCCACACGCTCCGGAGAGAACCCTAGATAAAAGTCTTTACCGCATTTTAGACCGGACCGCTCGAGGATAGGTTTTATAAGTTCCTCCGTGGTACCGGGGTATGTTGTGGACTCAAGAACTACCATCATATTGGGATGGATATATTTTGCAATTGATTCCGCGGATGACTTTACATAACTGATATCCGGTTCCTGATGTTCATCCAAAGGAGTTGGTACACAGATGGCTACAAAGTCAATATCTTTAATGAAGGAAAAATCTTCCGTGGCCTTTAAGCACCCTTCTTTGACAAGTTTTTTAAGGTCTGCGTTTACTACATCTCCTATATAATTATGACCTGCATTGACCGAATCCACCTTGCTTTTTTGAACATCAAAGCCTATCGTTTTGAATCCCGCCTTCGCTTTCTCCACAGCAAGTGGAAGACCCACATAACCCAGTCCCACAACCCCGGCAACAATTTTTCTCTCTGCAATTTTATTAAGCAAAAGCTGCTTCATGTTATACTTCATAATGATTTATAAGTTTATAAAAATTTAAGATTTTTTCTTTTTGACGATTTTCCGTAACCACACGTTTTTTGCTTTTCCATTTTCCCCACCGGGCAAATCAAAAGCCTGCCGCAAACCTGTCGTGAAAAAAACAGATACAGCCTTTTGATAAATCGAATCGCCTGCGCCCCTTAAACAGCAGCAACAGAAAACCCACACAACTAAGAACGCAAATATACAAAAACAATTAGAAAAATATCACAGATACATTACCTAAAGTTACCAACAAATTATCGAGTGCAACTCATTAGCACTTACAAGAAAGCACCAAAAACGCATATGGAATTTGCTATAGGTATTTTTACCTATGGAAGCAGTAGGCAAATTAAGGACAAAAAATCTTAATCCACGGGTTACTTGAGGACATTTTCATAATTTACTTATTTACACATAATTGTAAAATTAAGGATATCAAATATCAACATCATCAAAAAAGTCAAAAAATTAATAATCAAGATATTATGAAAAAGTCCTCAAGTAGTATTCCGGGCACAAAAATTGTTAACTTTGAGCCTAGCGTCCTTCTGCAAGTATCTGATAATCAATAATTTTTTCAACATTGTGGCACAAGGTGAATATATTTTTACATAAAAACGGAAAAGATTTAAATATTTTTTGCAAATAGTATTACTTTTAATACATTTGCAAAAATTAAATAGGAGGGGAAGATGGATGAAAGTAATTAAGTGTTCGGCCATTATAAAAGCCTTGATAGAAGATGGTTGGGAGCAAGTGGCGTGCAAAGGGAGTCATAGACAATTTAAGCACCCAACAAAAAAAGGTAGAGTTACAGTAAACGGGTCTAAGTCCACCGATTTTACTGGAGACATATTAAAATCAATACAAAAACAATCGGGCTTAACTTTTTAAAAACTAAAAAAATGTTATCGGTAAAGGTAAATGTAGAAAAAACGCCAAAGGGATTTTGTGCGTCAATTAATCTTTTGCCTGGATGTGTTGTAAGTGTTAACGGCAACATTCTAAGATTAAAAAAAGAGGTAAAATCTAGTATAAACTTTTATATTGAATGTGCAAAAAAGGATAAAGAAAAATATCCCAAGATTTTTGATGGAGATTATACATTAGATTATTCTTTCAAAAATATTGGAACTGCATTGAGCTTATACAAGGGATTAGTTTCATTATCTGCTCTCTCTCTTATAAGCGGAATTAATCAGAGACAATTAAGTCATTATCAGAATGGTACAAGCAAGCCACGGAAAGAACAGGAAGAGAAAATTGTATTTGCAATGCATGAACTAGGGAAAGAATTGCAAACAGTACCTTCTTTATAAGGTGACTAAATGTACTAATGAACAGTGCATGCGTGAAATGAGTCAAACACACATTCTGCTGCGCAATCTGCCGTCAAAGACAGAACCAAACCTACCTATGTCCCTTTTAGAGATTCTAAGACTAGATGCGAGCACCCGCCAAGTTTTAACCGCCACAACAACTTCTGAAATTATTTGCTCAGCATCTTTATGGCTAAGCATGTAGTCTTCACAAGCATCAGACAAAACATTAAGATCAGATTTGCTTGAATCTTTGGATATTAGAAGACTCTGATTGTCATACATTGATGGGTTCAAATCATACGCCGGGGAAAGAGTCCACCCTTTTGGAGTAAGCAAAAAACCGTGATTTCTGAAATGATCATCACTATTTCCAATACAAATATTGAACGCAACTCGGCGATAAAGTTCTTTAAGATTATAATCTACATTTGTACAACCTTGCAAAATAAAACTCACAATATCCAGATATCCGTGTCCGTTTGAAGCATTGTCTCCATCTTTAAACCCAAGAAGCGATAATGCAGACGCAAAATGAATCCGCCTCCCGTTTTTAGCTCTATCAAAGCGCCTGGATACCAGAGTGTGATATGTACCTGATGTAGGGATTACGCTTGTTGAAGCCGCATTGATTCCCGCTTTAATAGCCAGTAAATGAGAGAACTGCTCCCACAATGCAACATCATAATTGTCCTTACGGGATGGAAATTTTGCAATGGCTAAATTCTTATTATGATCTGTTACGCTTGCTTTTGGCCGAGCGCCACCCAATGATGAACCTGGATGCCAAAGCTGAATAATCCACTTCTTGTCCGGCAATTTATTATCTTCCTCACTCTTCTCAACTTCTCTGGAAGCCATCATAAGTTCTTGGATATCAGACAATGGAGGAACAGTAAGTTTGTTATCCGAATTAATAAAGCCCCCGTCCGCACTCTCCTTAAAACGGAAACCTCCCATCCTGGAAAAATCATCTATGCCAAGCAAATAATCAAAAGAAGAGAGCTGACGAACAGGGCGATTCTCTTCCGCCGCAACAATTTGCTCTTTGCGTTCCAACAATGTGCGCCCCCATCTATCCGGCAGAGCATCAGAGAAACAGCCAAAAATATCTTTGCCCGGTTGGGTAAATTGAGGACCGGGATAATTATTCAAATCATCACATAAAAAAATGCCACCATACTTTTTTATCCAATCTCGGTTAAACTCAAAGCTGTAACTATTTGAGCCCCTAACTGTTTCACAATTAAGTTCACCGACAGATTCTATTTCTTTGAGCCAGTCAAAATCTGCATATACGTATAATTTTTTCATAGTTCATTGCTTTCCTAATGATTCATTGCTTTCCTCATGATTCATTACTTTCCTAATGATTCATTGCTTTCCTAATGGTTCATTACTTTCCTAATGGTTCATTACTTTCCTAATGGTTCATTACTTTCCTAATGGTTCATTACTTTCCTAATGGTTCATTACTTTCCTAATGGTTCATTGCTTTCCTAATGGTTCATTGCTTTCCTAATGATTCATTACTTTCCTAATGGTTCATTACTTTCCTAATGGTTCATTACTTTCCTAATGGTTCATTGCTTTCCTAATGATTCATTGCTTGTGAGATATACTTCTTAGATGCTCTTTCTCGCCTCTTCATATTTAAGTCCTGCAGCGCTTTGCCTAGCTCATCATCCTTTGCAAGCAATAAAATATCATCATCCAACTGAAGTGCATACAACACCCTTAAATAAATACCATTTGCAACTGTCGGGAGGCCCTTCTCTACTCTGGAAACAGTTAAGGAAGAGCAAGTTGCACGTTCAGCAACCTGCGCAACACTTAAATTTCTGCGGAGACGGGCCAATCTTATTTGCTCTCCTACAATTTGCATTTTACGCTCAAGTTTTAGAGGCAATCTTGTGCCCATTGTATTTTTTGCCATAGCATTAACATATCATATAATATGCAAATATAATACTTTTTCTTTATTTTATGATATGTTATATATACAGCCCGCGATGCGTGCTGTGAAGCGGTACGGCACAAATGCACTGCACCGCCTTGCGTATTACACAGCTGGCGCTAATCCGGGTTACTTGAGGACTTTTTCATAATTGGTTTATTTACACATAATTGTAAAATTAAGGATATCAAATATCAACATCAACAAAAAAGTTAAAAAATTAATAATCAAGATATTATGAAAAAGTCCTCAAGTAGTATTCCGGGCATAAAAATTGCTAACTTTGGACGTGTATTTTTGACCAAGGGCGTTTTGCCAAATTTAATTTTGAATTTGTAATTTTTTGCTTATGAGAAGGTTATGCATTTTGATTTCTGCTGTGATGGCCGCGGGGCTGTCGGTTGTTGGGTGTGCGCCGCAAGCTATGTTTTTTAACGTAGATGTGAAGGACCCGAGTTCTTATAATCTTGATGCTCAAGACCGTAAGGTGTCTGTGATTGCACTGACAGAAACACCGGCAAAAAACGAAACTGTCGAGAGCAAAATGGTGAAAAACATTGACAGCTCCGGTATTGCGAATGTGGCAATGGGCGTTGCCGCTGATTATGAGAAGGGTCAGGGTCTCGACAGTGCGAGTGTGATGGTGTACGCGGTGCCTAAGAGTGAGTTTAAGGGCTTTCCGAGCTATTTTAACAAGGGCGTGAAAGCACCTGATAAAGAGTATATTGGGCAGTTGATGGTTAAGAGTTCTAGTGAGGTTTTGATATTTGTGGATAATCTTAAGTTCTTTGATTATACGCAAAAAGCGACTTTTCTGGGGGATGGTTCTTCTATTGGGTTGACAGTGGAAATGCCTTATTATCTGGAACTTAATGTGTATGATGCAGTGGCGGATTCCATTTTGTTCCGCAAAGCTGTACGCGATACTATAGCGGTTTATCTTGTGAATGGGACTGAGGATGGAAAGAGTGTGTCTGAAACACTGGTGGACAAGCTGCCGGAGATTACGGAAAAGATTGGGGAACGCGCTGGTTCTGAACTCTCTACAAAGTGGAATACACAGGAATGGATGCTGATTAATTATCCGAGTGATGCAACTTGGAATTCTGCATATTTGCTGGCGCGCTCTTTTAAATGGAGCGATGCAATTGCCAAATGGATGCCTCTGACGGAGGAAGTTAATCCGCAAAAGGCCTCATTTGCAGCGTTTAACATATCGGTGGCATGTGAGATGATGGAGGAGCATTCACTGGCCCGCGAATGGATTAATTTTGCGCTAGGTAAGTTTAAGTTCCAAGAGGCGGAAGATTTTAAGGGGTATTTGAATAAATAGAGCAGACCGTGGCCGCTCTTTTCCGCTCCGCACCGTTCGTCATCTTGGTGGTGGTATGCTAAAATGCTCATAATGTAGATATTACAAATGTACGGGGTGCCCAAAAAACACCCCCGTCACCATAAACATCTGTAAATAAGCGCATTACCAACACCCCACCTCAATAATGCTCCTCAGAAGTAAGTTCCCACCTCAATAATGCTCCTCAGAAGTAAGTTCCCACCTTAATAATGCTCCTCAGAAGTAAGTTCCCACCTTAAACAAGCAAGGTCTTTAAAAGTAAGACGCCGTCTTTGATTAAAGACGGCGCCTTATTTTTATTTTAAAAAAATCCTTATACTGTTTTGAAAAACTTAAGGAAGTCTATCACCTTTTTGACCATCATTGGTGAGCCGGTATATAGAGCTACGCGCTGGTGGATGGATTCCGGTTTGATGTCCAGGACGCGCTGGGATTCACCGGTTTCTGAGACTCCGCAGATTGCCATGCCGCCGCATTGTTCCGCTATGAAGGCTACGGGGTTGCACTCGTACAGCAGTCGAAGCTTGCCGGTTTTATGGGATGCAGTTTCCGGATAGATGAAGATTCCGCCTTTTAGCATATTGCGGTGGAAATCAGCTACCAGAGAGCCTATGTAACGTGATGTGTAAGGACGACCGCTCTTTTTATCATCTTCCTGACAGTACTTAATATACTTCTTAACACCTGTCGGGAAATTAATATAATTCCCCTCATTTATAGAGTAAATTTTACCCGTCTTTGGAATTTTGATGTCGTGGTTAGAAAGGCAGAACTCGCCAATGGAAGGGTCTAAGGTAAAGCCGTTTACACCGCGGCCGGCCGTGTAGACCAGCATTGTTGAAGAGCCGTAAATGATATAGCCGGCAGCCACCATATTTTTACCCGGCTGAAGGAAGTCTTCCGGAGTTGCTTTGGTGCCGGACTTGCTGATTCTCTTATAGATAGAGAAGATGGTCCCGACAGATACGTTTACATCTATGTTTGAGGAACCATCCAGTGGGTCCATGCAAAAGATATACTTTGCATCCTTGCTAAGTCCTGTATTAAAGGTGATTACATCCTGATTCTCTTCCGTAACAACGCCGCAGCACTCGCCGCTGGCCTGCAATTCATCCAGAAAAGTCTCATTAGCATAGATGTCCAGCTTCTGCTGCTGCTCTCCTTGAACATTCTCAGAGCCCGCTTTGCCAAGGATATCCACAAGACCCGCCTTGTTAACCTCCCTGTTCACCTTCTTGGCCGCGAGAGCCACGTGGTGCAACAGTCTGGAGAAATTTCCGGTAGCGCCAGCCACCTCCTGCTGCTGCTCAATAATAAACTGATTAAGTGCTGTAACCTTATTACTCATGTGACTTTCTTGATTTTACATTAACAATAACATAAAGATAATAAAAAAATTGATAAAAATATGACGCCGTTATATCCAATATCACGCTGTCATATCCAATATAACATCGTGCAAAGATTATTCAAGTCTGTGGACAGTGACGTCTTTGAAGCCCTGGAGCTGTTTGAATAGCTCGCCTTCATCGATGTCTTTTTTTAGTTTGATGACCTCCGTTACGGTGTAGCCTTTTGGAGTTTCTGACATTTCGTATGAGGTAACGCGGTAGTTGTCCGTGGAGAAGTAGTCTGCAAGTTTTTCCAGGGTTGCTTTGTCGCCTACGGTGAATTCTATCAGGACGCTGCGGACGCCGATGCCCTTGAAGATTCTTCTAAATACCTCTAGTCCAATTAGTACCAGGATTGTACATGCTACGCTCATGAAGTACATTCCGGCTCCCACTGCCAGACCTATGCCGGCGGTTGCCCAGATTCCAGCGGCTGTTGTAAGTCCGCGGACTATCTGTTTTTGGAATATGATTGTACCGGCACCTATGAAACCTATACCCGTAACTACCTGAGCAGCAATACGGCTAGGATCCAAATGCACTGCGCCGTCAGAAGTTATCACGTCATAAAAGCCGTACTTGGAAACAATCATCATTAACGCACTGCCCAAACATACAAGGAAATGCGTGCGATATCCCGCCTCTTTGGCGCGATATTCTCTCTCTAGGCCAACCGCGGCGCCCAGCAAACCCGCTATCAAAAGTCGAAGCAGGTATTCATACATTACATTGTCTATCATATTGTTAAAATTTTTGCGTCAAAAAACGCACGGCTGCAATCACCCTACATCTGCATGCCGCCGCAAACAGAGATGACTTGTCCGGAAACATAAGAGGATAAGTCACTTGCAAGGAACAGGCAAACATTTGCAATATCTTCCGGAGTACCGCCACGGCGCAAAGGAATCTTCTTGCACCAATCTTGCTTTACCTCTTCCGGAAGCTTTGCCGTCATATCTGTAATGATGAATCCGGGAGCAACCGCATTTGCTCTAACTCCCCTGCTGCCAAGCTCTTGCGCAATTGACTTTGCAAGACCAATCAAGCCCGCCTTAGAAGCTGAATAGTTGCACTGCCCTGCATTTCCGTGAACGCCAACAACAGAACTCATGTTAATAATTGAGCCGTTGCGCTGTTTCATCATAACTGGAGTGCACGCGTGAATAAAATTGTACGCAGATTTCAGGTTAACAGTAAGGACTGCATCCCACTGAGCCTCAGACATTCTAACCATCAGACCATCCTTAGTAATGCCTGCATTATTAACTAAAATATCAATCTTTCCAAACTCTTTTACAATCTGGTCAACGGCCGCGTGAGACTGCTGAAAATCAGCAGCGTTAGATGGAATGGCCAAAGCCTTAACACCAAGAGCCTCAATATCTTTCTTAGTCTCCTCACCTATCTGGTCAATAACTAAATCAGTAAAAGCAATATTAGCACCTTCCGATGCAAATCTCAAAGCAACAGCTTTTCCAATACCTCTTGCAGCGCCTGTAATCAGGGCAACTTTTCCTTCAAGTAATTTCATGATATTCTGTATTTTATAAATTCAGCGGTCAAATCATACTCGCCCGCCGCCGTGATTTTCACATCTGCAAATTTACCAATAAATTGCTGCGGTTCAAAACTTATTACATTTTGCAAGTTTTCATTTGATGCTGCCGTCTTGTTTAAACCCTTTTGCTTAGTCTTGCCGATAAGCATTGCAGACATTTGTTTTGAATCCGCTTTAATGATAATCTCCCCGTCAACCTCCGGGCTCTCCCGTTGGCTGCGCGCCAAAAAGAAACCGTCTTTATAACTGTCAATCAGCACTTTCTCAATGCCGCCCACTCTCTTCTGATTATTCTCCTTTGAAATTTTGCTCTGCAGCTCCATCAGCTTTTTGTAACGCGCGTCCTTAACTCTCTGAGGAACAGTATCTTTGTAATGCAGCGCATCATAAGTATTCTCCTCGCAAGAATAAGTGAACGCCCCCATCATCTCAAATCTGTTGCGCTTAATGAACGCCATAAGTTCCTTAAACTCAGCCTCTCCCTCTCCCGGATGTCCCACAATCAGAGTGGTGCGCAATGCAACTCCCGGAACTTTCTTTCTGATTTTATCTATAATTTTTTGAGTGCCCGCCTCATCAATTCCTCTGCGCATCATCTTCAAAACTTTAGTAGAACTGTGCTGCAGCGGAATATCCAGATACTTGCAAACCTTTGGATTATTGGCCATTATGCGCAGCACATCCTCAGGAAAACCGGACGGATATGAGTAGTGAATTCTTATCCACTCAATCCCCTTTATCCTGCTCAGCTTCTCAATCAGCTCCCCAAGCTTACGCTTTTTATACAGGTCCATCCCGTAATAAGTAGTATCCTGCGCAATCAGAATCAACTCTTTAACTCCCTGTACAGCAAGCCTTTTAGCCTCCTCTACAAGTTTTGGCATCGCGACGGATTTGTGCTTCCCTTTGATTAGCGGTATTGCGCAATAAGAACAATGCCTGTTGCAACCCTCTGATATCTGGAGATATGCGTAGTGCTGCGGAGTTGTAAGGAAACGGCCGGTATCTGTCGGGAGTACATTAAGATACTTCAAAATTGCCTCCCACTCGTTGGTGCCGAAAAAAGCGTCCACCTCCGGAATGCTCTCTGTCAGCTCTTTACGATAACGCTCAGAGAGACAGCCGCAGACAACCACCCTCTTTGCGTGACCGCGCTTCTTTGCCTCAGTAGCCTTAAGAATCTCATTAATAGACTCTTGCTTGGCACTCTCAATAAAACCGCAGGTATTGATAATAATTGCATCGGGCTTAGAAACAGCGTATTCCGTCTCCTCCGGCACAATCTCCACCCCACCGTTGCTCAAATTATACAGCAGCTTCTCAGAGTACACACGGTTCTTTGAGCAGCCCAAACTAATGAGCTGAATCCTGTGAGGTTTATATAATCCTGTGATTTTCATTTTCTAGTTGTGCCACAATTTTGAAAAACCATTTCATAATCAGGCACTTACAAAAGTGCGCTCTGCATAAAACCCGCATAGCGCACTTTTATAATTAATTCATTATCAGTACTTATTGCAAAGTTGTGGCACAACTATGCAATAACCTTACGGGGAACATTGCTCTTTGCAGGCGCGGCAGCCTTAGAAGCACCCTTAGCGCCCTTGCCCTGCTTAGCCTCAGCGCTCTTTGCAGAAGACTTCTTGGAATCACCGGTAATGGTCTTAGTAGCCTTGCTCTCAGAATCTTCCTTCTCCACAGCCTCAAAATCCAATGAAGCATATTGCTTAAGAGCGTTATACCACTCAACAACCTTCTTCATGTGAGAAACATAGAAGCGGTCAGGGTCATACTCAGCAAACGCCTTTCCAAAGAAATCTTTAAGTACCTTTGGATCAGACTTTCCCGCAGGAGCCTCTTTATCTGCAAGTTCCTTCTTCATCTTCTCAAAAACTTCCCGAAGCTTAACCTCTCCGTCCACCGAAAAAATGGAAATATCTGATAATGCGCTCATTTTGGCATCCGGGCTGGCGCACATACGTTTCTTTGTAATCATGGACTCTAGAATCACACCACGAGTTGCCTTTGCAACATAGGTGAACAGCCCCTGCTCTCCGCTGATAGAGAAAACTTTACTTAAATCTGTTTTCATATACTTTACTATTATATATTTTCCTGCTTCAAAGATACATTTTTTTAGTTAATTCCCCTCTCGCGCTTAATCTGGTCATACGCCCCAACAATCATCTTAAACTTCTCCTCCGCCGCCTTTTTCACGTCCTCTCCAAGATTCTCAACCTTATCCGGATGAAACTTTAGCGCCATCTTTTTGAACGCGCTCTTAGCCTCCTCATCCGTTGCAGTATGGTCAATCTCAAGCACTTTATAAGGGTCATACGCCGGCGCATACATCTCCAAAATAGAATCTGCATCCTTCTTAAGTATCCCCAAAAATGTTGCAATGTTTCTTAGCAGCGCAATCTCTGGCTGAGAGACGCATCCGTCCGCCTGCGCTATACCAACCAGATAATGAAATAGTTGCAAACGCTGAGCAGGCGCCATGAAAACTTTTACCTGAGCGCAAATTTCCGGAACATTAATTTCCTTGTACAGCAACTCCTTGATAATATGCAAAGACTGCGGTATTGCCGACTCTCCAAAATTGTTGCGGATAAAATTTTTCACATAATCCAACTCAGACCGCAAGACCTTTCCGTCCGCCTTCATCACAGAAGTAGAAAGAACCAGCAATGCCACCATAAAGCTATTGCGCTGCTGCTCAGGGTCAAAGGAGTTCCTTATTGTCCTATAGCTATCACCATAATTATCCCGATAGTTTCCTTCTCCGGTTCCGTCATCACCTTCCCCAATACCTATGGCACTGCGGCTTGCAGCGCCGTCCAGCGCGCTGCCCAACAAAAAGCCAAGCACCCCTCCAAGCGGTCCAAATGCCGCCCAGCCTATTGCTCCAGCTATCCATTTTCCTAATCCCATTATCCTTTCAATCTGTTATATACGTTCTCTACTTGCGGCAGCAAAGCCGCTTTGTTATCTGACACAATCACAAAGTCCGCCTTAGCCTCACGCTGCTCATCTGTCCACTGGTTGTTTAGGCGAGCCTTGATTTCCTCATCCGTACCGCCGTCTCTTTGCTTCACCCTCTCAATCCTTATATTCAGCGGAGATGAGATTGTTAATATTTTATCTGCAATTGACAGCGCATCAGGATTTTCCAAGATGATAGCAGATTCAAAAATCACAAACGGGACAACACCCGCAGCGCCTTGCGCTGAATCTTCAAATTGATTCTTCCATTTGGTAAAGTCCTTTATAACAGCTGGATACACAATCTCTTTCATTTTTTTCATCAGCGACGGATTCCCAAATATTTTTACTGCCATTGCGCGGCGGTTAATGCGCTCTACAAAAGAACATGAAGGCTTGTCGCCATGTGTAATTTCAGATTTGCACGCAGTCACATTAACTTTATTAGCGTTAGCGGTAGCATTGGAATTAGCATGGGCATTGGCATCGGCATTAGCATCAGTTAAGATCTCCCGACCCAGCAAATCCACAAGCGCGCTGCGCAGCTGGGGGTCTTCATCATACAATGCTTTTGTGCGTGAATCTGAGTCATATACGGGCACGCCCATTGCGGAGAAAATCTTGCAGATGTAAGATTTTCCGCTGCCAATTCCCCCTGTGCATGCCAATGTAATCATTTAGTAATCAATATATTAATCATTCAACCCTTGTCGTTAAACTCCTGTCACTCAGTCCTTGTCATTTATACCCTTCATTCAAACTCGTCATTCATGCCCGTCATTCAAACCCAGCAATATACAACCCGCAACCGTAATGTAAACATACGTTATTTTTTTGCCTTTGAACTCTCCGGCGCACCTTCCAGTATTGCCGCAACAAAACCGGGAACTATCCTTACGTTGTATATTCCGTCGGGAACTTTATTGAGCAAAACTCTTGCCCTTCCTGACGGAGAGCTGACAATTTGTTTGTAATCCGCTGTTAATATAAAGTCAGTAGCTGAGTATGGTGTTTTTTTGTTGTAGTCTTCTCTGTAAATAATCGTTGCAATGTTGGGACTGAGTATGAGCTGCATATCCTTAGGAACATTTTCTGAATAAATTGGAGCCGTGATTGTATTCTCAAAATATCGTCCGGCATTTTGATAAAAATAGACCTCCTGAGAAGAGAACGCAACGCCCTTAATCTTCTTTAAATCAATCACTCCCTGCAGGGGCTCCTTTAAATTTCTCCCCTTGATTGTCTTTGTAAAAACGGAATCCACGCTCTCCAGAACGTTCTCCTCACCGTACAGAGTTACAGAGTCAGGCTTCAGTTGAATTTTGCCGAAAGGCATATATTGCTCTTTGTAACTAATTGTTGTAAAGGCTGATACGGGAACTTTTTTTGTTGATGTATGAGGAAAAGTAAAGAAAAGCGTATCGGCAACAACCCCCAGAAAATCTATCTCATTTTTCACCGCTCCTCTGATTTGTTCAGAGATATCTTCCGCCAGCACGTAGAAATCATCCTCCCTGTCATTTGCTTTTCCGGCAACATGCATCATTAGTCCGGGCTCAACGGAAATATTGACTACGTTCCTATTGCGCTTTGTAAAATACTGATGTTTAAAGATATAGAAGCCTGATGCAGTGCCTCTCACCACAGCCGCATTATCTGAAACCGCAGAGTAAACTCTGCCAGGAAGGGCCGTATGAATAGAAATTTTATAATGAAAAAAAGTAGTATAAGTGTCTGACAGCTTGAATAGTCCGCCAAACACCATAGCTAAAATAAGGGAGATGATTAGAACAATCCAATCGCCTCCCCATTTCTTAAATCTGCTATGTAGCTTACTTCTGAGGGACATCTGTTGCAACGTCCTTAACAATAGAGCTTTTATCTACTCTAAGCTTAACGTTGTCGTCAACAATGATAACAATGTAACGGTCCTTAATCTCATCAACCGTACCGTAAATACCGCCAACCGTAACAACTTTATCACCTCTCTTTAACTCAGTGCGAAACTTTGCAAGTTCCTTCTGTTTTTTCTGCTGCGGACGAATCATCAAAAGATACATCACAACAAAAATTGCAAGCATCATCAAAAGAAAACTCCAAGTACCGCCGCCTCCTTGAGCCTTACCAGCTGCAGGAGCAGCTGCCTGTAATAGTGTAAATAGCATACTCATTTATTTTTTAATTAATTGATAATCTTCTTATTCTCGACAGTTCCTTCTGTCGCTTTGGCAAATATACCTATTTTTTAGTTCAAAGTTCCAAGTCCGTCCCTAATCCAGGTTTCCCACAAGGCCTCTGCCCTGCTTACTAATCTTTCCTTCTTTCTGCAATTTCTGTAATACCCTGTCCAGTAAACCATTAACAAACACCTTGCTCTTTGACGTGCTGTAATATTTAGAAATCTCCACGTACTCATTAATTGTAACCTTCAGCGGGATAGTCTCAAATTTAACCGCTTCCGCAATTCCCATGACAATAAGGGTAAGGTCCGTAGAGACCACGCGCTCTACATCCCATTTTGATAAAAACGATTGCGCAAGCTCTGTGTACTCATCATAATTTACCATGCAGGCCTTAAGGAGCTTCTTTGCAAAAGCCTCATCATCCTCTTTCATAAATACCTCAGGAACAGAAACTTTACCGCTCCTTGCAATTTGCTTCAAATCTTTAAGAATTGTCAGCAGTACATAACCAAGATCGTCGCTCCATAAACTGCACTGCTCCTCCAACATATCCTCCACTGCCTCAGAGTCTTCCAGCTCCTGCTTATAAATACGCTCAAACAATTTAATTGACTCTTTAAGATTTGCACCGGCAGGAGTAATTTCATTTCCACTCACAACGGCTTTTTTATTTAACTCTACGTTTTGTGAAGAATGATCTTTTGCATCTGCATCTTGTAATGCGTTGTCATGTGATTCTATATCCTGCGACACCGCATTGTTTTTGCCGTTAATGAACTCTTGGAAATATTCCCTTGAGCACATGCTGTTGAAAATAGAGCGAACCGTTAAAAACTTTGTTTCCCAGGAGATTTTGTGATGTCTGCAATACTTTAGAAACTCCTCGTCATTTGCAATAAGTTCAGAAAACTTATTCTGCGCAAACTTAAAACTTGGATTCATTTCCTGAGCGGTAGGATGGAACTTTTGAAGTCCCGTATCTATCTTCTCCTGAGCCATTTTTGAAAGCTCAACAGGAAGAAGCAACATAAGGCAATACAACTCCCGCGTCTTTTCGCAAGCTGCAAGCAGCTCTTTCTCAGCCGGTACAACATCATAAGAACCTGTCGAGACCTTACTAAACAACTCCTTAAAAACTTTTATTCTTATTAATCTGCGGTTTATCATATTAACTATTGCTTTTTTTCTCCATCAAAGAACTTTTTCCCGTTCCAATAATTTGAATTTCCTTCCTCAGCTTAAAAACTGTCACTGAACATCAAATATTTTGCAAATATAGGTTATTACGCCGGAAAAAAAGTTTATATTTGTATATTAATTTTTAAACCAAAAAGGATTTATGTACCAAGAGGATTTTGATAACGCGGGAGCACAGGAGCGCAACGGCGATGACATTTACTCAAAGCCTGTAAGAGCAGGGAAGAGAACTTATTTCTTTGATGTTAAGGCAACTAAGAACAATGATTACTATCTTACAATTACGGAAAGTAAGCGCAAGGTTGATAAAGACGGACATTTCTCTTATGACAAACACAAAATTTTCCTGTACAAAGAAGATTTTGAAAAGTTTGCAGACGGCCTTGATGAGGTTGTAAAATATATCAAAGAAAAATGCCCGGTAACTGAGAGAACCTATTCAGATCACGATAGTTATGAGGGCAGCGATCATTCCTCAGGTTATGGCGAACGCGGCGAGAATTCTCACAACGCAGAAGACTCAGCAAGAATTGAGAAAGCAGAAGCAGCTGCGGCAGAGCATGTTGTAACCACTGGAGCTAACGTTCCTTCAGGCGATGATCTTGCCAACGCACAAGCAGCCAAAGTTGAAGAAAAGACAAAAGATTTCACTTCCGTTGATTTTGACAAACTATAAAATCAGCAAGTAAATAGAGATAAAAGACAGGTCTTACGACCTGTTTTTTTTGCCTACGCACGGAGTATTTAAAACTGACGCCGTCATTAATTAATGACGGCGTCTTATTTTCCACCACAAAAATAGCCAGCTTTTCAGCTGGCTATTTTTGTGAGGTACCAAGCAGAATCGGACTGCTGTGCGCGGTTTTGCAGACCGCTGCCTAACCACTCGGCCATGGTACCGGAATGGGGATACAAAGATAGGAAAAAAAAGCTAAAACCAAAATGACTGCGTATTACCCAATGACGGCGTCATATCCAATATCAAGACGCCATAACCTATATGACAACTTCATAACCGATAACACGGCGTGCAAGATTATTCAACGTAAATGACAAGGCCTTTTAAATAATCTCCTTCCGGATGATAGATATTCACGGGATGGTCCGCCGGTTGCTCAAGCCGGTAAAGTATTCTGACACGGCGTTTCGCAATTGCAGCTGCAGTGAATACCGTAAGGCCAAAATCATCCTTGTCAACCACCTGGGAGCAGCTGAATGTAAAGATTAGACCGCCGTGTGCTATGCGAGTTATTGCGTTGGCATTTAGATTTTTATATGCACGCAGCGCATTTTCTTTTGAGCTGCGGTGTTTGGCAAATGCCGGAGGATCCACAATCATTAAATCATATTTCCCGGACTCCGTTTCCCTTAAAAAATCCATTGCATCCGCACAGATGCAGTTGCCCGCATTTTCAAATCCGTTGATTTCCAGATTCTTCTGACACATATCAACTGCAGATTGAGAGCTGTCCACTGAGTCAACAGATATGGCTCCGTTCTTCATTGCATAAACAGAAAATCCTCCAGTATAGCAGAACAAATTGAGCACTTTGCGTCCTTTTGCATACTTGCCTACCAGCGCCCTATTCTCCCTCTGATCCAAAAAAAAGCCCGTCTTTTGCCCCTCAACCCAATCAACTACAAATTTATTTCCGTGCTCAAGGACATAAGGTGACGGTTGCACTCTTTTATAAAGATATTCATCATGCTCCAAAGAAGGATCAATTTTACCTTGAGCTGTTGCTGTGGAAGAGCTCTTATCATAAATTGCATCAAGACTATCTTTCTCATTTTCAAATAGTTTCTTGAGCTGCTCGGCAATAGTTTTTCTGCTATGGTACATTCCTGCAGAGTGAGCCTGAATTACTGCCGTCTTGTTGTAAATATCTATGATTAAGCCTGGTAGGAAGTCCCCTTCCCCGTGAACCAGTCTATAACAATTCGTAATATCGGAACAATTTGTACACTTTGTATTGTCTGTATCTGCAACGTCTGTACCTGCATTATCTTTATCCACATTATCTGTACATGCGACATCGCCATCTGCACACATCACACTTATAAACAGCCTTTTGCGCATCTCATACGCTTTCTCCAATGCACCATACCAGAACGCGTCATCAATGTCAACCTGCTTAAAGCTCAAAATGCGGACAGTAATTGAACCTATCTGAAAATGCCCCGTGCCAAGAAATTCATCCTTGGAGGAATAAACGTTCACAAGACATCCGTCAACAGTATGTCCAAGAATATTTCTTATTGCTCCGGAAAATACCCACGGGTGAAAACGCTTGAGTGAGTTGTCCTTACCCGGGTATAATATAACTTTAGGAACCTGAGCAGTATTTTTTTGCGGCGGCACGGCGGCCTCATTTTGCTGCAGCGCAACAACGCCTTGTGAGAGTTTTTTATCAGACATTACAAAAATTTATTCTATAAGTAATTAATTATTAATATTTTACTCACCCTCATCGGGTGATGCACCCGCATATTTGGATCATTCGTCCGTGCGTTTAGGTGATGCATCCGCGTGCTTGATTGATCCAACAGCGTACTCTGCCTTATAAGCCCTTAGAGCATCATACATTTCACGACAAACCCATGCATCAATAGCCGCATAACGCAGCTGTGCATCAGAGAGTTTGGAGGATTCCCAGTTGGAGAGCTGCTGAGATTTGGAAACCTTTCTCTCCAAAATTATGGCAGCCATTTTGCGAACACTTTTGTCCTCAATTCCAAAATCTTCAGCAATACTCTGTAAATCAACAAAGCCCTGAGGCTGAAATTTATTATATTCTTGAAGTCCCTTTATGTCATCTCTTACGGCAGCCCCAATTTTCAAAATTTTAGGATTTGAAAGAAGCTCCGCAAGTTCCTTTGGCACACCAAGTTGCTGCAGACGGAAAATGAATGCCCTATCATGACCCGAAAGTTGGAGAATTGCCATTTTATTGCGCGGCACATGAGGAATGAAGCATGGCTTAGTCTCTGTGTCAAAGCCAATTGCAAACTGTGAAGAAAGATACTTAATTGCATCACTAAACACCGAGCCAACCTCCTCAACAACAGTAATATTGCCATTAAACTCTATTGGCTGCAACTTTTCAATCTGCTCAGTCTTAATTAAATGCAAAAACTCCATAAAAATTACTCCAGTGTCTTAATTATTTGTTTATAGCAATACGGAACAAGTTGTTGAATTCTATCTAAGTTTTCTTTCTTTATATTTGTTCTGGAGAACGGCACAAATACTGTTGTAATATCCTCTGTGCCAACTGTTCTGCCAAACTTAAAATCATAAGACAAATCGCCTTCTTTATCCATATTCTCCGGCTTTACCAAATAATAAGGCACAGAGATGAAGGATTGAAGCTTGCCCTCTCTTGTACGCAAAGCAAGCTGCTTATCCTCTCTTAAAATCTTGTAGCACTCTATTGCTGTGAAGATTGCAGGATCTATAAAAGTGAAATCTTTTGAAATTAAATGAGCATAAACCAACTGACCATTCTCTTTGTAATTGCGCAGTTCATTCAATGTCTGCTTTAAGGTATCCAGTAAGAACGGATAGTGAGTGCAGCCCAAAATGACGCTCTTTAAAGGAACCTGAACTTTGCTGTGAGCCAGCTTGTCAAACAAAGAAACAAGATGGAAACGCGCATAGTTAGCCGCTGAATTCAGCTGAAAATCAACATATTTATCACCAACTTTCTTGTAAAGAACGTGATGATTGGAGAAATCAAAATTATAAACAGAAAGCAATCTCTCCTTGATATCATCAGGTGCCGTTCCAAGCTTTGGACCTCTGTAAGCCTTGCGAGGCTCTGTAAGTGAAGGGTCTACAAAATCCGGCTCCAAATCTACGCTCTCCGCAAAACCTGCACCCGGCTGATTTACAACCTCTATGTAATGTTTGTACTGTTTTGCACCGGCAACTTCTCTAATTGTGCGTGCATAGGCATTTGAAGAGATAGTCCCCACAGTTGCCATAACTCCAACTGAGACGGAGTCTTTCTCTTTAATTTTATCCAGTTCTGCAAACAGCGCATTAACTCCTGCATTTATAACGCCAATAACCTTAACTCCTGTTTTTGAAAGTTGCAGCAGATTATTTATATCTTTGAGGCCATACGCAGTTGCTGTATTACAAGCAATTACAATAATCTTAACCGGTTTCTTAACACCCTTTGGAGATTTTTCCGCATAATTTGTATAGTAATTATTGCCGAGCAAAAACAGAGCGTCTTTAACCGCAAGCTCTCTCAAATAATCATCCTTGCCTTCAGAGGAATAGTTTCCGTAAGGCATATTTGCCTGATCTCCAAGGTATTCAAAATCTTCGCCGGCAAAATCAGGAATGCCGTCATGACCATCGGCACCGGTAATATTGTTAATGTTATCTGACTTAAGCATAACCTCAAGCACAGTTAAACCACCTGTACCAGAGTCAAATACACCAATTGGAAGAGAATCTCTTTGTGAGGGATACTTGCCAAAATTTGCAAAATAAATACTGGAAGAATCATGCAACGCCTTTTTCATAATTGGCGTAACTTCCACAGAAGCAGCCTGTTTCTTATGTCCGCATGCAATAACAGCAAGAGCGGCAAGTGCCAAAAACAGATAACCAATTTTTTTCATAACACATTTTATTTTATTCCCGACAGTTTCCTGCACGGTAAAAATCTTCTATAATTATTTATAAAACTTACCACCTCACCTACTTATATGAATAAGTTCCGTGTTCTCCCTTTATAATAACCTCTGCGCCAAGTGATTTACTGCCGGCTGCATTTTTGCCGCTGCAAGCCGCGCCCATTTTCTCCACATGACCTATCACTTGAGCCTTAACTCTATACTTGCCCGCAATATCAATGATGCCGTCCGCAATATCCTCAGGCACATAGAATTCCATCCTATGTCCCATATTGAAAACTTTGTACATCTCTCTCCATTCAGTCTTGCTTTCATGCTGGATAGTTCTGAACAAAACAGGAACAGGAAAAAGATTATCTTTTACAACTCTCAAATTATCAATAAAATGCAGGATTTTAGTTTGCGCCCCTCCCGTGCAATGAATCATACCGTCAACTTTGCCGCTATACTTATCCAGCACCTCTTTGACTATTGGAGCATAAGTGCGTGTTGGGGAAAGCACCAGCTTTCCGTATGTTAAACCGGTCTCAGGCTCAATCTCAGTAAGTTTCCTTGAACCGCTATAAATCAAACTCTTTGGTACTTGAGGATCAAAAGTCTCAGGATATTTTTTTGCCAAATACTTTGCAAAAACATCATGACGTGCGGAGGTTAGTCCATTGCTCCCCATTCCGCCGTTATACTCTTTTTCATAGCTCGCCTTCCCGTCAGATGCAAGCGCAACAATTACATCTCCGGCTTTAATGCGCGCATTATCAATAACATCTTTACGTCTGATTTTTGCGAAAACCGTGCTGTCAACAATAATAGTGCGCACCAAATCTCCTACATCCGCCGTCTCTCCGCCAGTAGAAATTAAATGCACGCCAAACTTCTCCATCTGCTTTCCAAATTTCTCCGCACCTGATATTAAGCGGCTTATGACTTCTGCGGGAATAAGATTCTTATTGCGTCCTATTGTGGAAGAAAGATAAATATTATCCGTAATTCCAACGCAAAGAAGGTCATCTGTATTCATCACAATTGCGTCCTGCGCAATACCATCCCACACGCTTATGTCCCCGGTCTCCCTCCAGTAAGCATAGGCCAATGAGGATTTTGTCCCCGCACCATCCGCATGCATAAGCACGCAAAACTCCTCCGCACCTTTTACCTTATCTGCCCCCTTTGAAGCAACACTCGCCACTGACGAAATTCTGCCTGCAGGAGCCGGCTCCCCTGGAACCAGTTTGCAGAACGCCTTGGGAAACAAGCCCTTATCTATATGCTTAATTGCATTGTGAACATCCTCCTTGGCGGAAGAAACTCCGCGCAACATATATCTATCTGCCTTTGAAACTTTCATACGATGTCTCCTTTAATCATGCAAATTGTACAACACCATCACTGAATATTGCATCATTATTTTACAAATATAATAATAAACCTCAAAGGAGAGGAAAGCGATGTAACAAATGTGTTATAAAATATGCCGGCTCTCACCGGCATATTTTATATTTTATCTGAAAGATTGCAGCTCCCTGTATTTTGGCAGCGGCCACAACTCATCATCAATAACCATCTCCAATTTATCCGCATAACGCCTGATGCTGGCCATATACGGAAGCACCGTATCATAGTAATTCTTAGCCTTTTGCGGAACATCTTCAATCTTGTTTGCAACCTTGCGCGCCTCAATCAAATTATGCACGTCCTCATGCAAATTATTTATATAGCCGGAAATTTTACTAATCAGTCTTAGCTGCATCGCACACGTTTCCGCATAATCTTTAGGGTACAAATCTTTAAGACCTTTTACATTGGTAATCAGAGAGTTCTGAAAAGTGATAGCTGTCGGGATTACATGATTTGTAGCCAAATCTCCCAGAACTCTAGCCTCAATTTGCAGTTTCTTAACATAAATTTCATTCAAAACTTCATATCTTGCCATTGCCTCCCGACAGGTCATAATATCCATATCCTCAAAGAGTTTCACATTCTTTTTGTCAATGAATTCTTTGAATGCCAGCGGAACATTTTTCACATCTTTAAGACCGCGTTTTGCAGCCTCCTTGCGCCACTCCTCGCTATAACCGTTCCCCTCAAAACGTATCTTCTTGGATTCCAGCAGGAACTGACGGATAACTTTCATCATTGCCTTATCCATAGAAAGACCGGAATCAGTATTCTTGTCTACAAGCGACTTAAATCTTATCAGCTGTTCTGCCACAATTGTGTTCAGCACAAAAATTGAAGAAGCCACATTTGCTGATGAGCCTACCGCTCTGAATTCAAAGCGGTTACCGGTAAATGCAAACGGAGAAGTTCTATTGCGGTCCGTATTGTCCGGCAAAATTTCAGGAATCTGATTTACAATATGCAGCTTGCTTCTAACCTTTACCTCTTTATCTGTGACCGATGTAAGATTCTTATCTGTAAGCTGTTCTATGCTCTCTACCAGTTTTGTCAAAGTCTCTCCTATAAAAATGCTCATTACCGCAGGAGGAGCCTCGCTGCCGCCCAAGCGATACATATTGTTAAGTGATGCAACAGTACTCATTAACAGATAGTTGTGCTCATACACTCCGCGCATGACGGCAGAGAAAAAGCATAAAAATTGCAAGTTGGTGCGCGGCGTACGTCCTGGTTTTAAAAGGTTTACGCCGGTATCAGTTACCATGCTCCAATTGCAATGCTTGCCGCTTCCGTTAACTCCGTCAAAAGGTTTCTCATGAAAAATTACTTTAAGTTTATGCTTGACGGCGATATTCTTCATTATAATCATCATCATCAAATTTTGGTCTGATGAGATGTTAGCTTCCCCATATACTGGTGCAAATTCAAACTGATTTGGCGCTACTTCATTATGTCTGGTCTTTAATCTTACACCCAGCTTATACGCCTCTGTTTCAAAGTCTTGCATGAACGCCATTACCCTGCTTGGAATTGCGCCAAAGTAATGGTCTTCCAGCTGCTGATCCTTTGCGGCATTATGCCCAACAAGCGTTCTTCCGCAAATCACAAGGTCCGGACGCGCACTGTAAAGTGCCTCATCTACAAGGAAATATTCCTGCTCTATTCCAAGCTGCGGTCTTACCTTGTTTACATTCTTATCAAACATCTTACATATAGCGGTTGCCGCTTTATCTACAGCTGCAATTGACTTAAGATGAGGCGTTTTCTGATCCAGTGCCTCACCGGTATAAGCCACAAAAACTGTCGGGATACAAAGAGTTTGCCCAATGATAAATGCTGGAGAACTTGGATCCCAAGCCGTGTAACCCCTTGCCTCAAAAGTATTTCTAAGACCTCCGTTAGGAAAACTGGAAGCATCCGGCTCCTGCTGAATCAACGTACTGCCCTTAAAATTTTCAAATACTCCAACACCACCCTCCATCGGATCAGCAAAAGACTCATGCTTTTCCGCAGTTGCATCCGTAAGCGGCTGAAACCAATGAGTATAGTGAGTAGCACCCATTTTAACCGCCCAGTTCTTCATACCTGCGGCAATTTGATCGGCAATATCCCGCTCAATTTTCTCACCATTATTCACCGCGTTTACAACGGCTTTGTAAGCCTCTGTAGATAAATACAATTGCATCTTTGGAAGATCAAAGACGTTCATGCCAAAGTACTCCGAGACAGGCCTGCTGTCCTCATAAAACCTTTTAGCGCTGTGAGTTGCAAACTCCGCTAGCGCCCTTGTTCTTGCATTGCTCATATAGTTACGTATAAAATTACTGCTGATTGCTAATTACTAATTGCTAATTACTAATTACTGATTACTGATTGCCCATGCCACATTGCTGCAGTTGCGCTGTTTCCGTTACGCTGTTTCTGTTACGTTGCTTCTGTTACGTTGTTTCTGTTGCGCCACGTCTGCACATTGCATCTAACACGCCGGTCTGTTGCGTTGCCGCGTCTGCCACATTGCGTCTATTACGTTCCCGCTGTTTTCCGACTGCAAATATATGCGGTTTTACCGAAAATCGCGTTGTAACTAGGTATTTTTTTAAGAAAATACCACAAAATTTGCAAAAACCTGTCGCGAATCATGTATTTTTTTTGAAAAGTACCCAAAAACTCACGAATTCCAATTTGCACGCAAATTCCAAACACGCAACTACTATAGGTACGCTAACAAGCGGAACTTACGCACCACAACGATTAAGCTACTATCCCCCCAAAAAAATCCAGAACGCACAGAAAGGCATGTTTCCGTACCCCCTCCAGAACGCACTGAAAGGCATGTTTCCGTACCCCCTCCAAAACGCACTGAAAGGCAAAAACACAAACAGCTGTTTACCAGTAAATTACACAAACAGAAGTACACGAGAAAAATTTCAGCACGCGCAACATGCTGATAATATTATAGTTAGTTTTTAGCCTTTTCACGCGCGTCTAATGAAGGTTTACAAAAACGGCCTCATACGCATCTACGAGGCCATATTTATCATCAAGTTTCTATTTTGATGTCGCGACAGATTTGCACCTCAGTGCTTCGCAGTTTCTTTGTAGCCTACTTGTCGTCTCTAGGTGATTTCTAGGTGGTCTCTAGGGAGTCTCTAGGGAGTTTCTGGGTGGTTTCTGGGTGGTTTCTGGGTGGTTTCTGGGTGGTTTCTGGGTGGTTTCTGGGTGGTTTCTGGGTGGTTTCTGGGTGGTTTCTGGGTGGTTTCTGGGTGGTTTCTGGGTGGTTT